>CERI01091717.1_pt1 | contig 23024 bp, 20 predicted proteins | sample 350261 | NCBI WGS metagenome assembly CERI01 (sample SAMEA2620979, study PRJEB7988) | marine metagenome | isolation source: saline water (ENVO:00002010), including
AATACTGAGCAGCATAAATCTTTTGCAGTTGAGCGTGTGTATCATCCTCGTCCAACTGGTTGTCATCAATTACCGTTATGTCCAATGAATAGTGTAGAATGGAAAGAATTTATAAAGAGTAATATATTAGATAGATTATATGAAAAAGTCCCTGAAGAATATGAAACTCAAATAGAATTGACTGAAGATCCAAGTAAAATAGATAGTAGTCCAATTGAAATAGATGAGAAGGTCCGTGTGGAACAAAAAATAGGTCCTTTCATAATAGAATATATAGAAAAAAGACATAATAAGTGGGAAATCGATTGTGAGCAAGCATATGAAATTTTGTTTTGTAAAACAAAAGATCCTTCTACTGTTGTAAAAAAACATTCAATAGGTCGTCAGCATCGCGCTGTAGTTCATAAGAAAAGTTCTGGTTGTTTTTACTTGAAAAAAGATAATTATATTTATATAGGATTTCTTGGTTTTCCAAATGGTGGGCAATCTTATGCCGATATAATGGCTCCTGAAGGAAATTCTTTTAGTCATTGTAAAGAGTTGCCTAAAAATGGTGTTATATTTGTAAGAACTGGTGTGACAAATGATATTGTATTAAGTCCTGAATGTGTAATTGATGAAGATTATAATAAATTAAATTCGCATCTGGAAGTTCCAGAATTAGCATATGAATTATTTACTGGTGTTGGATATTTTAATCAATTATTTTCTTTAGAAATTGGTGTATATTTGGCTCATATTTCTAATAGAGCTTTGAGATTATATATAAAACATCCGCTGGTTCATTGTGGTAAAACTGATAAGAAATTAGGAGTAATAACTGATTATTTATCAGATAATTTTTTAGAATATTTACCACATGGGTTTAGCATACATAAGTATGAACCAATACCTAAATGTCCAAGAGTAATGATTGAAAGTAAAACAAGTAATTTGGTTTTCATAGACAAAGAATTATGTACAAAGATTTTAACAAAAGATAGACGCGACTTTTGCTATAATCGTGAAGAATTAGATTCATTTATGTTAGATAAGTTATTTGATATAGAGAATGTAAAGAGAATAAGATTTGAAAAAAGTAACGCTTCAAGGTGTTTTACAAATTTTTATACAACTGTAAATAATTATAAAAAAATGGGCAATATTTGTAATGACTTATCATTACAAATTCCTGAAATAGAAGAAATTTATAATGAAATAGTAAAAAAATTGGGTCCTTATAAAGATTATTTATCAATACATTTAAGATTTGGAGATTATTATAAAACTACTAAAGACATAAACGGTTCTAATAATAGCATTGAGACGAATATTAAAGATTGGATAGAACGTTATAATAAAGTATTAATAATGACTGATCGTAAAGATAATGAGATGTTAATAAGATACAAAAAACTTGGTAAAATAATATTTACTGATGAATTAATAACAAATGAACATAAAAAAAAATTATTAACAAAATTTGAAAACACATCTATGGCTGAATTTCTTGTTCAGAAGAAATTGTGTGAATATACGGAAGTATTTATTGGTTCTCAAGGTTCAACAGCTTCAACTCATATCCAATATCGTAATTATATGAATGGTAAAAGTTATGAAAAACATACACATAGTCGTTGCAATCAATTTAATGTAAAAACATTAGAATTAGAGCATAAAAAGGTAGATGAAACATATAGTTGGGGTGCTAAGAATTTTATAAGAGGTCACCCAATGGCCTGGGCTATGTTTTTTGATGATAATGTATATCGAAAAGAATTTGTATCAGTTGATACTTGGTATAAATTAGCAGATATACATATATTAAATGGAATTGATATTCAAAACAAATTAAGTAATATAAAATCAAATATCAAGATAATATTTGTAAAAACTGATTTAATATTGGATGCATTAGATAAATTGGAAAATATAAATCATAAATACATTTTGATAACTGCAAGTAATGATGATCATTGTCCTCCCTATCTTGATTATCCTCCATTAAAGGTAGGTGAAGAAAGAATAAATAAATTTTTATGTTCAAGAAATTTACAAAAATGGTTTTCTAAAAATCCATGTATTATACACGAAAAAATTGAGGCATTACCGATTGGACCTAAGATGCAATGGCGAACTACACAATTTATGGGTGAAGATGTAAGTAATCATTTTAGAATATTTAATAAATATTGTTCTAATCCAGAAGAGAGATTTGTAAATTCGCTTGATAAAAAAGAATTATTATATTTAAATTTTGCACAAACAACTGGGAATCCTTTTTATAAAGAACATAAAGATATAAGGCGTAAATGTCTTACGGATTTGAGAAGTAACGGTTTTAACAAGCAGTTGCCTGGAATGGAATTTGAAAAATATATTGAAACATTAACAAAATATAAATTTTCAATAAGTCCTCCTGGTAGAGGAATAGATACTCATCGTGCATGGGAGTCTTTACTTGTAGGTACAGTACCAATAATGTTGAATAGTCCAATTAATTCATTATTTTCAGAACTTCCTGTAATATTTGTAGATAGTTACAAAGAAGTAACAAATAATTTCTTAAATAGTGAGTTATCAAAATTAAAAAGAGGTACTTATAATTTTGATAAATTATATAAGAAATATTGGGTTGATAGAATAAATAGTTTTGTTAAATAAATATGGTTTTTGAATTCTTTAATTTCTGAATGTCATTATATCCATAAAATAATTTATTGCAGTTTCTACACCAATATTCATATCTTGGTTTATGGTAATCATGGTCTGATTCAGCAATAATAATTTGATGTGTGCATTTTTTTTGAATTTGATTACTTAAGCTAAGTTTAATTTTTTTATAAGCATTTTCTTGATATTCTACTTTATTACGAAGTATAATAATTTTAAAAAGTGTAAAATCTGGATTGTATGTATCAATATAATTTTGTATATCTTCTGGTAAATCATAAAACATAGTAATAGAATAGTACTAATATACAATATATCTAAATAATTTTAATATAAATATATTTAAGTATCATTTTTTTAGTATAAAAGTAAATATCCAGAAAGAAAATGTAAAAGAGATCTAAAAAAAATGATATAATAATTTATTAATTTATCAATATTATATTTAAAATATATATGATTTGTAAAAATTGGAACGAAATAAAAATATGTGGTTACGTAATAAAAATAAAAAAATAGAAATGATAATTTATGAAAAAAAGAATGATATGTCATATATAAAAGATGAGAGAAGCCGAATGCTCAATTATTTATGTGAATTAGAAGTTGGTTATAATTTATTAATTTCGAAATTAATAACAAATATAAATCACGGAAAAAATTATGGATTAAAATACAAACCCAGTTGGAACTATAGTTATATTATGGTAGATTCATGTACATCTTTACGTGAAATATATATTGAAACACGTAGTTTGGAAGTGAAACGTAAATATATATTTCGGGATTTAGAAGAACAAAGGATTGATTTTATGTTAAATTATCATATAAAAAATAATGTAACTGGTGGATTACCTCGTGAAATAGTGGGTCAAATGGAATTCGAATATCCTGATTTATATGAAAAATACAAAATGTATTTAATGTCATTAAAACGGAATGGTTCTTCTAATTGTTCATTATGTTTTAGTGAAATTGGTGATTTTAGAGAGCTAAGACGTAATTCTTCATTAAATTTTAGTGAAACTGGTGATATATTTGAAAATGATGAAACCGATGATAATGATGAAACTGATGAAACTGATGAAACTGATGAAACTGATGAAACTGATGATACTGATGATTTAAATGATGAGAATAGTGGAAGTGGTGAATCTTATTTATCAGATGAATTTGATGAATCAAATAGAGAAATGAAAGTAAAATTTATTATTTAAGATGGTATATAATATGTTATATTAATGTTTTATAAGAACGACAAAATTCGTATTGAGCGTTCTCCATATTTAAATGGGCATTTTTATTTACGAATACTAAAAAATAATGAAACAAATTTAAATTTGAGCACAACAATAGGATTTGGATATGATGAGCCTTATCGTGAAGAGAGTATATTGTTGTCTAATATATTTGTGGTAAGTTTGCAAATGTTAAATGCAATAGCTGAGCCGGTTCATAATAAATGGATAATTTATAAGAATGATCATCCTCGTAATATGAAGTTATTTCCTAATACATATCATATTGTAACTGAGTGGTTTAATATGACTGAAACAACAAGTAGTATGATAAGAGATTTGTATAATGGGGTTAGGTTAAAAATATTTGAGAAACCGTTTAGTCCGATATCAAATGAAACCTGTAATAACTGTCGAAGTATATTATTAGAAATATTAAGTAGTAGTTTAAGTATAGACGGTATTAATGAAATAAGTAAATATTTATTAGGAAATCCATTATTAAATGATGAAAAATATGGATGTGTGTTATTTAAAATATTGGTAAATGGTGATATAAAAAAAGAGTTTAGTCATCCATGTATGTATAATTTATGTAATGCCTGTTGTAATTCTGTAAATCGCCTTGAAAGAACTGAAAGAATTGAAGTGTGTATTGAATAGTATAATTTTTTATAAAAAATAGTAATATTTATATAAAAGGATGTCAAATCTATTAACACAACATAATAGAAATTCATTTAATAATTTTATTGATATAGAATTGTTTGATATTGTAAAAGAAATCCGAAATCCTTTACGAATTTTAAAGAATAAGTCTGGTTCTGAATATAAAACAGAAGTATATTTTTATTTTGGTGGTAAAAATAACAAAGATATAAAATATATAAAACCGAATAAACTTCCGAATGAATGTCGTTTAGATGGTGAAACTTATAATGGAAGTTTGAATGTAACAATTGATATATTAGTAGTTCATAATGGTATATCAAAGATTGGTCGTCATAATATGGATTTAATAAGTCTGCCTACAATGTTACATTCAAAATATTGTTTATTAGAAAAAAAAAATAAATCTGAATTATGCGAATGTGGTGAATCTGCTTATGAAAGTGGAGGTTATTTTATAATAAAAGGTCTTGAGAAGGTAATATTATCTCAGGAAGATTCTGCGAAAAATTTAATATATACTCGTATTGATAATTTAAAAGGTAATCTAATAGCGAGTATAAATAGTGTAAGTGGTACAAATTTACCTGAGAGATTTGATATTACTTATGATAGTGATAAAACAATAAATGCAACAATTCCTTATATGAAAGGTCGCATACCCATTGTGTTATTATTTAAGGCTCTCGGTGTAAATAGTGATAAAGAATTATTAGAATGTATATGTGGTGAGAATATAGATTCTGAATTATCTAAAATATTAATACGTAAATTAATTCCAAGTTTAAATGTTGTGGAGAATGTAAGTACTCAAGAAATAGCTTTAAAATTGGTATCAATATTGACAAAAGTGCCTGCTCCTCCTGCTGATGTAAAATTAAAATCCAATAGTGAAAAATGGAGGGGAAATTTATTATATATTTTAAATAAGAGATTTTTACCTCACATAAAAATCGAAAGTGATGATTACATGGAATCTCTTAATAATAAGATATATTTTTTGGGTTATATGGTTCGCAAATTGCTTTTAACTGATTTAGGATTATTAAAATTAACAGATCGTGACAGTTTAATTTATAAAAGTGTAAGACTGCCTGGTCAAATAATAAATGAAATGTTTCGAGAATTTTATGATGATTATTTGAAAACAGTGAAGGAAAAAACAGATAAGATGCTTCAATTCGATACTAAAGACAAGTCTAAATTAAGTGCAGAAGATATTTTAGATGATATAATATCAAATGGTGGAAATTTATTTGATTCTTCTATATTTCAAAGTAATATAAACCGTTCTTTTATGGGAAAATGGGGTATGAAACCTTCATCTCCTCGTAATGAAGGTGTATTGCAAAGCTATCTTCGTCATTCATTTATGGAAGCAATGTCTCATTTACGTCGAATCCATCTTCATTTAACAGATGGTCCAAATACAATGGAACAGAGACGTTTGCATAATTCTCAATGGGGCTATTTATGTCCGGTAGAAACTCCTGATGGGGGGTCTATAGGTCAGCATAAACATCTAAGTCATACTTGTACTGTATCTGAGGAGAATGACAGTACAAAGTTATTAGAGTGGATAAATAATAGTAAAGGTTATGTTGTAATAAGTGAGAGTATAAATCGAATGTACAGATCAGATAGTTCTTTGGTTTTTTTAAATGGTGAATTAATAGGAACTCATATCGACTGTCTAAATTTTGTGAAAGAATTTCGTAAAAAACGTCGTGATATAAATGATAATATAGTGAATTGGTCATTTTCTATAGGATTTAATATAATGTTAAATGAGATTCGTATTTTAACAACTGGTGGTCGTTTAATTAGACCTTTAAAATTAAAAGGTCATAAGAATTTATCAAAAGAAATAAATTTATTAGGTTGTGAATCAAATGTGTTAATCGAAAATGGTTGTGAGTATATTGATGCAAATGAATCGGATACAATATTAATAGGTTGGGATGATGAGGAAAATTGTAGTCATTATGAGATATCTAAAACGTGTATGTTGGGTGTGACAGCATTAACATTACCATTTATAGAACATAATCCAATTGCTCGTAATTTGTATGCATGCCAACAATCTCGTGCATGTGTGTCTGTATATGCTTCTAATTATAATGTAAGAATGGACCAAAAAGCGTCTTTACTGCATTATGGTCAGTGTCCAATAGTTCATACTGGAGTAGTAAGTAAATTAAATGATAATAGTTCTCCTTATGGAATAAATGTAATCGTAGCAATAGCTGCTTGTAACGGTTATAATCAAGAAGATGCTGTAATAATAAATAAATCTGCTATAGAGAGAGGAATGTTTAGTTCAACTTATTTTTCAACACATAGTTTGCGTGAAGTAACAAGTGGTAAAAATAAAAAAACTGGAAAGATTAATAAAAATGGCAACATAGTAATATGTAATCCTACTGAATCTGAGAAAGAAATACATAATCTGAATACAAAATGGGATTATAGTAAATTAGATAAAAATGGAATAATATTTCCTAATACAGAAATAACTGGTTCAACCGTGTTAATTGGTGGTTATGTTATAGATGAAAAAGGTAATAGAATAGATAATAGTTTAGTAGCAAAGAATGCTCATGCAGGCGAGTATGTCGAACGTGTATATTTATCCAAAACGTTTCCTCGTATTGGAAAAGTATTGACAAGACAAGTTCGATTTCCTATTGTTGGTGATAAATTTGCTTCTCGTGCTGCGCAAAAAGCTACAATTGGTATAATTGTTCCAAGTGAAAATATGCCTTATACAAAAAGTGGTTTAGTTCCAGATATAATATTTAATCCTCATTCGTTCCCGTCAAGAATGACAATAGGATATATATTAGAGATGTTATCATGTAATGTAGGACTATCAAGTGGCAGATTAGTAGAGATATCTAATTTTAATGGGATTGACTATCCTCATGAGAAATTAATGAATATGCTTAAAAAAATGGGTGAAGATCCAAATTCTGAACATATATTATATTCTGGTTTAACTGGTGAAGTCGTATGCGAAGAAGGTTGTATAGGACCTATATTTTATCAGAGACTGAAACAGATGGTTGAAGATAAAATTTATGCAAGAGGTATAAATGGTCCAAAGGATGCAATAACCAAACAACCTCTCGGTGGCCGTGCTCGTGGTGGTGGTTTAAAATGTGGTGAGATGGAACGTGATGCATTATTATGTCACGGAATGAGTAGTTTTGTAAAAGAAATTTATTGGGATAAATCATCTGGTTATGAAGTAAGTGTTGATAGTAAATCGGGTCAAATTGTACCACATAATCCGTCCAAAGATATAATCTATTCTGGAGATGTTCGAAATGTTCAAATTCCCTATACATTTAAACTCCTTTTACAAGAGTTATATGGAATGGGTATATCATACAAAATAGGTTTAGATAATGAATAAATATTTCTAAAAACAAATTTTTTTATTTGTATATGTATATATGGTAAATTTAAATAAATCTACTGTTTTAAGACTATACGGTATATTTTTTTGGGCATCTTATATTATAACTTTTATTGGTATTGCAAATGTAAATATTGAATATTTACAAGAATTTAATGTTGTAATTAGAACAATAATAGCTTTAATTTTAATGTATAGATTTAGACCTTATTGGTTGTTTAATAAAAATCCTGAATTTACTGAGGATGATTGGAATTTTGTTTTTGCTGCTTCTTTTTATCTATTTGCCACTACAACATTAAATACAATAATTAAAACATATTTTAAAAATTTTTTTACAAAAATAACTGGTAAAGATTTGGCAATATCTAATAATTATAAAAATAAAATATAGTGTAATTTCATTGTATATTTTTATATTTTTATATAGAAGAATAGCTATCAGACAGTATTTCTGAAACATTTTCATTTATTCTATTCCTAATATACATATTCATAATACATTCATTGACAGCCTGTAGAACACATCTTTTCGATGTTTCATGTGTTCTAAAAATACGAATGGCATCATCAAACTTCATCCATTTAATATATCCAATTTCTCTAACTTGAGATGAGTTTGTCTTATCTATAAATGCTACGCAGTCCTGAAATGCATTTCCTACAAAGAAAACATTTCTATATGAGTGTCCATTAGTTCCAACATATTTTTCTTCAAATGGTAATATATTAGGTATAATATTATAAGTGCCTCGTTTTATTCTTGTTTCTTCATATAATTCTCTAATTGCACAGTCAAATGGGTCTTCATTATTATTAGGTCTTCCTTTCGGAAATCCCCATTCTGGATATTTGTAAGAACATATTAGAGATGTGTTGTATAATAAAAAAGTATGCAAAATTTTATTAAATTTTGCACAAACATAATCATAAAACGCTCCTGATGGATTTCTTGAATTATTATATAATTCTGACCATAAATCATCAAATGATTTTGTTGATATTGATATTCTTTCAGAATAAGTCATATTTTTAATCATAAATTTAATATATTCTAAATTTTTTTCATCATATTTTCCTAAAATAAAATCAACAAAACAATAAGTAGATTTTCTGCATACTAATAAATACTCTATATCTTTTGTAAATGAGTTAATTCTAAATAATATAATACCATAACTTCTTATTGATTTCCAACTTTTTGAGTCAGACATTATTATTAATATTAAATAGCATTACTATTTAATATTAATTATTAAATAATTTTAATTATCTAATAAAAATATTTCTAATATTTTTTCTTTCATCAATCATATCTAATAAAATCCATCTATCATCAAGCTCATCATTAATGTTAATAGAACATGGTTGAATACCGCGCATAATCACAGCAGCCCAATTTTGTTTTTCTTTAATAAAATTTTTTGAGACAATACCTAATGGTATTTTATTAATAGTTTTATCTGATAATGTAATTTTTCCATTATTTTCTAAATATACAATCCTTCCTATTGTATTTTCAATGTTAGGTTTAGTATTATCGTCATACCATTCAAAACAATGTGATATGGAATTAGAGTCAAAAATAATGTTTTTTGATTCGAGTGAAAAACAATTAATTTTTTCTTTTAATTTAATAGTATTATTTTTGGATTCAAATAAATCAAGTGCATCTTCTCCCGGTATTCCACATGGTCCTTGCTTTCCAATCTTTCCCTGCTCACCTTTTTCACCTTTTTCACCGGCAATACCTTGAATACCGGGAGTTCCTTGCGGACCTTGTTTAATAGAATTATCTTTATTTTCATTGACTGATTTAGTAATATTATTAATAATAGTGTCTAAATTATCGTTTGTCTTCAATAAAATAGACATAATTTTTATTAGATTCAGAAAATTATTTCTAAAATTGTCATTTGCGTTATTTGTTTTATCAATAATAAATGATTGAAGTTCGGTTGCTTTATCATCTTTTAATCCAAATAATTGACACAATGCAACTATTATATGTTCAAAATTGATATCACCCATTAATTAAAAAATTATAATGAAAACGACTTATACTCTTTTCTTTATACAATTTTTCATGGAATAAAAAAAAAGTAAAGATTATTTAATGAATACAAGATTATTTGGTTGTGTAGTATGTATAGAATCAGAGATATTGGTTGTAGGAGTTCCATCAGTAGGAACAAAAGGCAGTGTTAATACATATAAAATAAATGACAGACAAGTTGAAGAAGTTTCGGATAGATTGCTTTTGAAAGATGGTCATATAGATGACGGATTTGGAATATGTTGTAAATTAATATTATTACAAGATTGTTATAGATTAATAGTTGGGGCACATAGAAAATATATTAATAATATTTCAATTGGTGTTGCTTGTATATATGAATGTAATAAATATGAATTAATTTGGAATGAAATTTGTGAATTAGAGTCTCCTGTTAAAAATCAGAACACATCTTTTGGTTCATGTGTATCTATTAATAATGATATTGCTGTTGTAGGAGCATATGGAGATAATACTGATGGATATAAAAGTGGAGCTATTCATATATATAAAGAAACCTTGTCCAAAGTTTGGACCCATACAAAAACATTATATCCTGGTGGATTTTATAATCCCCAAAATGCAAATATATCCTCTTCATTTTATTTTGGATTCTCATTAGAAATATCTGATAATTTTATATTGGTAGGTGCCCCTTCAGAATATTCAAGAGGATCTGCATATGTATTTTATTCATATGATAATTCATGGAATGAATCAATTGATTCATATTGTATTACTGATGAATATGAAGATACTCATTTTGGATTTTCTGTAGATATTAACTCGGACAAAATTGTTATTGGGGCTCCGGGAAAAAATGGTGAATCTGGAAGAGCATATGTATATGATATATCAAGTATATTTGATTTAAGTAAAGGATTCTTATCGTATGACAGAGATATTCCATCTAAAATTATAAACACAAAATCACGTTCTTCAAAATCATTATTCGGAAGAAGTGTATCATTAGATGATAAATTTATAGCAGTTTCCGGTTTCGGTAAAGTAGGTCAAACAGATTATATGGGTAGTGCTTTTCTGTACGCATATAATTTATATACTGAACAAGATGAAATTGAACCTCTTGCATATTTGAGAGATAAAGAAGCAGAAGAATTATTTGGTCACAGTATTGATATTTCAGAACAATATATTGTAATAGGTGATCCATCTGCAAATAAAGTACATATATATTCAATAAATTCTTTAATTGGTGGTCCGCTAAAACAATGGAATTGGTCAAATAAAAGAATAGAAGCACCACAACAATATGAATTAGTAATTAATTAAATATTATATTTTTTGCACGTTTGCTTTGAATGCGAGAGTGTCTCAATCTTCTTCTTGTTTTTTGAAGCTTTTTTTTTACAGATGCCGACCCACCGATTATTGTGGCATTATCGTCTTCATCTAAATTTCCATTATTGTCTGTATTAGAAGTAACATATTCTTCTGCATTTTCTAATGCATCTCCCTCTATATTAGAAATAGCATCTCCTTCTGTATTAGAAATAGCATCTCCTTCTGCATTAGAAATTGCATTATTGTCTTGTGTTCTGGATACTATAATTCTCAATTGTCGAATAAGTTCATCCATTGATACTGATTCTTGATTTGTTACTGACATTGGTGTAGATTGTTGGGGCGTTGATGGTGGTACAGGTGGATCTGGTGTTACGATATGTTGTTCTCTTCTTTCTGGTACAAATTCATGAGGATATTCCACATCATTGCCATTTCTTCCACCAATAGTATTTTTTTGTTTTAATAGTTCTCCTATAGGTGTGTTTATCATAATATTAGCATTATTGTTTGAATTATTGATTAATGACATTACTAATTAATATGTTTTTTTAAAAAATGTTTATAATAGGTTACAAAAGAAATAATATATTTATCTATAATATTTTGTTTAACTGAATTATTTTTATCAAATTTTAATGTATTTCTTCCATATAATGTGTGATAGTAAGTGAAGTAGAATGACATTTTATTATCAAGTTAAAATATTATAAGATTAAATGCTGTAATATTATTACACATAGTATGAAATTAAATTTTTTTAAATTTGTAATGCTACTTTTTAATAAAAAATGTATTTCTTATGGTACATATAATTGGGAGATAAAATCTGGAATACCAGTTTTGAATTATTATAATGTTACTAAGTGTAAATATTACTGATAATAGTCTTTGTCTCAGGTAATGTATATATCACACATTTCTTTAATTTTATAAATTACGTTAGTCCAATCGTTTAATTTATTTTGACGAAGTAAAACAATATCAGGATACCATATTGTTGTTGTTGAATTACGACCCCATCTCCATTCACATCCAAGAGTAAGTAGTGTATATGTTTTTATACCTAAATTCGCTGACAAATGAACCATTGAAGTATCAGTTGAAAATACCCCATCTACGTGTTTAAAAATGTGTATCGAATCCTCATATGAATTAGAACCATTATCTAATACATTTCCATAATACAATATCTTATATTTATCAAGTATTTTTTTTTCATGTTTTGTCAAATCTTTTGTGATAACAATCCATGTTATGTTTGACAATTGAAATAAAGGTATTGCATCAACCAATTTCATCATTCTATTATGTTCTTCATGTGTATTTTGAGAATTACCTTTCCAATTAAATATAAATTTAGGTGTTGAAATACTATTGAGTGTCTCACAAATAGTTGATGATATTTCGTTAGGAATATTATTTATATATATATTAGTAAGTAGTGGTGAGAATGTAATATTGTTATATTCAATGTTTAAATGATGCATAAGTGTTAATAATCCACAATGATAATCAAAATGACCTATCAATTCTGGATTGTTGTAGGATACAGTTTTATAATTTGGAATGTGTTTAAAACAATTATCAAAAAACCATACAACACATTCATTTACAAAAAATATAATATTATTATAGGAATATTTATTGCATAAAATAGGTATAAATCTGGCAAGCATAAGTTTATCTCCAATTCCTCCACCATCATATACCAACAACCTTTTATTTGTGTCATTTTCTTTAAAAAAAGTCATATTTCGACAGTTAACTTTAGGACCAGTTACCGGATTTATAAATTTAATTGATTCATGAGTATATTGGTTTAATTTTAAGCAAACCATTGCATACATAGATTCACAATAATTTTTTTGTTCATTAGAAAGGTCCAGTATATATAATTTCTTCATTACATTATGTAATTTATCTACATTAACATTTTTTATATTAAGCATATTTGTTATATTTTCATAAGCAAATAATAAATCAACAAAGAAACTATTGTATGTATTGTATTCAGAAAATTTTGTCATTAATGGTTTTAAATATTTATACGAAAGCGTATATTGGCCTTTAGTATATGTCATTTTACCATTTTCTAATTTATGTCTATCTTCATCTGTAATATTTACTATTATTTTTTTGTTTTTTTCGGACTTATCTTGAGAGTAACCTTTTTCTTCTATAAGTTCTGATTTATATTTTTTATTAATATTTTTTTTTATTTTAAAGCGTATATCGTTTGTTTTATGAATTGATTCTGCTATTTCGATATATTTAGTGTCAAATTCTTTGTTACTACTTTTTTCGCGAATTAAGTCTTCAAGAATCCATAATTTTTGATTTACTTGTTTTAATTCATCAAATAAATCATCTTTTGTATTTGATAATGGGTTATCCTTTTGTATATTGTTAAGTTCATTATTGATATTTTTTAAAGATTCTTGGTCTTTAATTTTGTTTAATTTTATTTGTAGTATTGTAATTTTATCTATTAATTCACCAACACTACAACTGATATAACATTTCATTAATATTCGTACTATTATTAAAAAAATGTTATATTAATTTAACAACTCTTTTAGCTTCAATTAATGCTCCTTCTATCCAAGCCTGTTTGAAAGAAAATCCTTCTCCAACAATAAAAATATTTTTTAATGGATTATAAATCTCATTATTTATTTTTAGAGAATTATATTTAGGTTTCCAATGATGACATCCAACGTTCCATAAATATGCTTTGAAAAACGTAGGATTTTGTATTTGTTTATTTGGAAATATTTTTTGTAAATTATATTTAATAATTTGTTTTAGTTCTTTTTTTGATTTTAATTTACCATTTTTCTCACGAAATGGATATGTATCAGGTCCATCTGTATATGAAACCATAATTAGACCCTTTTCTTTATTTATCGGTATTATTTGTCTTAATACATTATTTGTGGTTGTTCTATTTACATCATCAAACCATATTTTATTTGGATATGATGCATATATTCTTAATAATGGAGAAGGATAAACCGATTTAATATGTTTGTGAATAGGTTTTAAAATAGAAAAGTTTTTAAGTTGATGCGGCTTAACAGCAAAAATGATTTTTTTAGATTCACATAAAAGTTTTTTGGAAGATAATAAAAATTTAGAATTTATGTCTTTTACAGATTCAACTTTTGTATTTAATTTTACTTTTGAACCATTTTTAATAATTTCATTCATTAGACATTTACATAATTGACTTAATCCTCCAACTAAAACATAATATTGAATATTTCCAAAATCATTTTTAAAAGTGTTATATGCATCATACGCATTCATTTTAACTATTTCAGAATGATAGCCAAATAAATTCACAATATGATCTGCATTTTTTTTTGAAGTTACATTACATATATGTTTATAAAACGTAATATTTCTAAGTTTATCACTTATTTTTGTTTTATTCAAAACATCTGTTAATAATTTATCAAATTCTTTATGAGCATTATTTGTTAAATTTCCGTCATTATTTACATAATCAATAGTTAAAGGTAATTCATATTTTTTTAGATTAAATTTATTTATCAATCCCAAAAGTATTTTATGGCTATTATTAAATCTTGCAGCTCCTAATTCTAAACCATTTGAATCGGTATATATTCTTCCTCCAATATAATTTCTATCGTCATACAAAATTACATTATATTTTTTGGATAATTCATAAGCACAATATAATCCAGCTATTCCTCCACCTATTATTGATACATCATATTTTGGAAGATATTTAATCTGTTTTACCATTAATATAATAAATAAGTTTTTAATAGTCATTTTCTTCGAGAACCATCTCAACTTCATCGTATTTACGTTGTTTTAAACAATCACGCAAACTTGAAGCAAATCCTATAATTATAAATATAAAAAATAAAAAGTCCTCGCTTCCTACTTCTATAGGGTGTTTATGATCTAAATCGATTGCTTGAAATTCTGTTGGATAATCTTCTGGTAACTTAAAATGCTTTCTATATGTTTTTAAATGATTTTTAATTGATTTATTAATATTGCGATGTGCTTCTAACGAATAATGTCTCTCAACTTCATTCATAAAGATAGAATCAACAAATCCTTTAGGTTCAAGGATATACATTTCTATTGAATCCATCATATATTCAAAAATTTTGTAATATATATAAGCAAGTAAATATTTTATTTTTAATAAATCTTGTTTATTTGATTTATCTAAGTTTGATAAATGATGTAAGCTTAGTTGTATAGATTTATAATCACCAACGGAAACTCTACCAGTTGTTTTTAAATATATTCTTAGAGCTTCTGTATTTGGAGTACTATTTTCAGTACTATAGAGAATAGAATCTTCATCAATTAGATGAAATTTAATATTATTATTTGGTAGTACTTTGTATCCTATATTACCCCAATGAAAATCTTGTAAATATATATTATTCATAGCCATATCAACTAAAAAATCCAAATATTTAGTTTCCCATGCCGATGGAAAAACCTTTGGATTTTTTAAAAAAAAATCTACAATTGTCCCGTCACATTTTTCTTGAATACATATTTTATTTGTGTGAAACATAGAAAAATTATTTTTAATTTGAATTTCTTCTAACAGAAATCCTTTTTCAATTGCTATTTTTTTACCGAGATCTTTATTAATAAAGTCATTATCATCTGCACATGGGCTCATCAAACATTTCCGTTCAACCCCTCTATATAATTTAATAACATAAGATATATTTTTATCAGTATATGTATCCTTTAAAATACCAGAACCAATAAATTGCATATCTTTTTTTAATTCTTTACCATTAACTAATACATTATTATATGTAATTTCTATATCATTTACAAATGATGAAATATGTTTTTTCATTCCAAAAGGAGGTATTGGAAATGTTTTAAACTTAGGTAAATTGGGGTTTTGTTGCATTATAGGAGTGTGTGTATTTGAATAATTTGCAGCAACAGTAGTTAATGGAATACTTGTTAAATTTCCCGAACCTTTTTTTTTATACATTATTATATATAATAAAAATTTTGTTAGTTATCATCACCTCATCATCTTAAATTTGTAATATCATTAGAACTTTTTGGATGAATTACTTTTATAAGCTAATTTTAAACTCAATCCATATATTCTTTTTTTTATTAAATTACGGAGTTTCCGGAGTTCCAGGATAATCAACTTCTGGATCTGTCGCATCACTGTCGTATGAATCAGTAGGCATATTTGATTTTGTCCAAACCATCGCTGTTTCTTCTTCTTCTTCTTCTTTTGTTTCTTCTTTCAATTCAGTTTGAGGAACCAAATATTCAATTTCTTTATCTATTGGTGTGTTTGATGAGTCCTTAGAGCTTTTTGAAACATTAAATATTTTACGAGGTTTATTTTCTTCTGATTTAGGTAAATTATCAATAATAAATCTTCTTTTATCTAAGGAATCTGTATTATTAGCTTTAAGAACTTGTGCTATACCAGACCATTTTTGATTCAATGTCTTATGAATACCACTTGGATTAAGATTATTTAATGACCCAGTACTTTTGGAACGGACTGATAAGGAATCACTTTTACTTTTGATAGGGGGGTCACTTGCAGAGCGATTAACATTCTTCTTTGGTACATATATTGGCTCCCCCTTTTTATCAATTATCAATGTTCCTTGTGGATCTTCTTGGAATTTTGGACCAGCTCCCTTTTTAAATTTTTTATCTTGTACTCTTTTTCGTGTATTCCGAAGTTTAATTCTTTTTTTATCATTTTTTGTTTTCTTAGTTCTTTTTTTTATCTTTATATTTTTGGGGGTTTTTACCATTATCTATATAAATTTTTTTTTTATATTAGAGTTACTATTTTTGAATTTAAATGTTTTTTGGCAGTTTTCATATAGACTCTTTGTCTATTACCTTTTTTCTTTTTTAAAGTTCCTCCAAATCTAAATTTTCGTGGATTGTTTAAATATTCTACAAATTTTTCTTTTTCCTTAACAAACGTATTGAAGTTATCCATTTCACGAAAATCAACTGGAGGATATCCATTAAATATATCAAAATATTGTTTATTTCCATATTTTTTTGAATAAGAATCTTTGAATTTATTTATTGAATTTTGTAACAATAATTTATAATCATGATCAAGAACATTAGGTAATTTACCATATATTGATTTTAATATGCTCAATCCAGTTAATTGAGTACGACTTAGAAAAGATGTACATAGCTGAATATTGACATCATTGAAAAAACATTCAGATTGTTCTGATGCTAATACTTGACCAAGAATATGCGCTTGATATAAACCAAGGGGGCTTAGACTTGAATCAAGACGATTATCATCTTTGACTTTCAGTGGTTTATTATGTAGAGCATTTCCATGACGTATTATAAATAATGTTCTTTTTTGTGTAATATAACCATTTTTATGAGCAGAAATGATTCCATTAGAAATATTTTTTAAATTTATATCAGATAATGAATCTACACCACTACAATATGTATAGTCTCCTCCATTTAAACCTAAAAGTCTTGCAGCTTTAGGTTCAAGACTATCTGAACTTTTAGGCTTAAGTCCAAGAAGTTCTGCTGCCTTTGGACTGATTGTTTCTAATGAATTTTCTTCAGATTCTGTATTAGATAGTTCTCCTTTATCAGGAAAACCAGAATATATTATTTCATATTTAATATTCGGTTCCGATTCATAATCTGATTTAGGTTCTACAGTTATTTTTAAACAGAAATTATTAGCATATGCATTGCATCTTGCATCTCTATTTAAAGATAATAAACCCGATTCTTTTGTCAATGATTTTTTCAATCCTCTTAATCGGTTATGGTGTGTAATAAATAGTGCAGTACTTTCTTTATCTCTACTTCTATCATGTAAAAACCGAAAATATATATCCCATTTATTTTCAGGACTCAGTTTTTTGCAATTTGTAAATAGTTCTTCTCCTTCATTTTTTCCATAAAATGAATTTATTTGAGGTATATACAAACTGTCTCTTTCATCATTATATGCCTTTATATCAAGTCCCTCTTTAAAGGTCGTATTTTTATTGGCCCATCTATTATTAAATATATCACTTGTACCTTTTGGTAATTTTTTAAAACCATTTTTTCTGGTAATTATAGAGCCTTCTTGTTCCGGTTCTAAATTAATAGGCCCTTTTCTAATTGGGGCTGCTCGACGTTCTTGGAGACAGGGTAAAATATACATCTTATCTTGAATAAAATGTTTCTTTTCTATTGCACCTGATTTTTTGAATACTACCTCCATTACTTTTACACATTTTTATTTTATTATCACATTTTTAAGGATTTACATCTCCTTCATTATTTTCTTTAGAAGCTTGTAATTTTTTTCTGAGTCTATTTCTTGCCGCATTTCTGCGAGATCCTCCTCGGAATGATTGAGGGGGCATTTGTGGAAAACCCTTTTTTGCATTATTTTTAGCTGCCGAACATAATTCTTCCAAAGCACTGAAATCATCATCATCTTCATTCATTGTCTGACCTTTCTGCTTCATCATTTCTTTAAATATCCCCTGTACATCCTTAGACTTAAACATTTTTTTAAATTTTTTATCCTTTTTCATTTTCTCCATCATATCATTTACTTCTCCAACCAACTCATCTTGATTCAATTCTCCACTTTCCATTTTATTTTTGACTTTGTCAGCAACAGATTTTACTAATTGTTGCAACCCGCCCCCACCAACTAACTTATTCATAATTGTAGAGATATCTGGGGAATCCATATTTTCCAAATCTTTAAATGTTGATGATACATCAATATCTTCTGCAATTTCTTTTGCTAAATCTCCTATTTTCGTATCCTTAAACATTTTTGTATATTCTTCAGTTGGATCAAATGATTCATGTGGGTTATCATTTCCTTCTTCTTCACTACATTTTTCTTCATCTTCATCTAAATCAACACTATTATTCTCTTCCATCAATTTTTGAACTATGTTAAACATGTCACCCTGTATTTCATTTAAATTCATGTTATCAAATAATTTATCATTATCAAGTTGATCAAAAAACTGCTCTAAATTTGAAGATTTGGAACGTACAGTTGTACCAATTAATGATAATGTTTGTAAAAACTTCCATATTGCGTCATGATTTGTTTTGTTTGAACTATCTAAATTCCAGATTTGGGATAAATCACAACCATCGATACAATTTAAACTTTCAGAAAATAAACTTTCATCTTTATTTGAGATTTTTGTTATATTATTACCAATTGATTTCATAAATCTTTGTAGAGGACGAGTATCATTCAATTCAGTTATCACATACAATTGCTTAGTTTCATTTGGGTAACATTTAATTAAATTTCTCATAAAATCATTTAATGTATTGTTAAAGGTTTTTACTAATTCCATATGGTACCAAACAAATTATTAATTTATAATTTATCGCATTTTTATATTTATTATATTTATAATACTAATATGAAATACATATTTCCTAATTTTACTGTAGAGGTTGAAAGGAATTGTCAAACATCATTAACTTTAAATATTCTTCTAAAAAAATTTGATAAATACACAGAGGTGTCATATTTAGCAGCACAACCACCTAATTTATTACAATCCTATACAGGGTCTGCATTGCCTTTTCCAGACGCAGAAATTGCTTATCAAAATACAATAAATAAAGGTTCTTTTAAGCCTAATTCAGCAAACTTATCAATTTCTATGAAATTTCCAAATGCTTATTATTCACATTTAGGTTCGAGATTAATTAATCCCCATGTTATTTTAACAGTAAGTCACAATAATAAAGTTGATAGAGAAATTATCGAACTTGGAGAAATTGCACCTTTTAGACTTTTGTCATATCAATCTAATCCTGTACCAAGAATCAGTCCATTATTTTATCATAGAGAAACAAAGCAAAAAACCCCGTCTCAAGAGGAGCTTTTAAGAAAAAGTGGTTATAAACTAAAGACCCCAAATAATTTTTGGGGAGATAGAATACCAAATCCTTAAATAGATATAAAAATGTATAAACCAATATATTTAATTACTAATAATGCCAAATCTAAAAAGTAGTTGGACAATTTGGTATCACTCTTCAAACATAAATAAATGGGATAAAGATAGTTATGACCATATTGGCGATTATACTGATATTATAGAATTTTTTTCAGTATTTAATCATATTACTATAGAACATTACAATAATGGCATATTTTTCTTTATGAGAACTGGTACATTTCCTGATTGGTCAGATGTTAAGTTTAAAAAAGGTGGTTTTGTATCTATTAAGATAGAAAAAAAAACAATTTCCACTATTAAAAATTGGTTAGAACATCTAATTTCAGAAGATATTACTTGTGACACGGATGTTATTATTTACGGACTTTCAGTAAGTCCTAAAAATAAACATTATATATTAAAACTATGGTGTAATCAAAAATTACAAATTTCAAAATTATCATCACATCTTCCCTCAACAGAAACATGCAAATTTACATGTTTTTCTTATAAGAAATAAATTAATTTGAACTTGTTTGATTCGCCATATATCTTTGGTACATATCTTCTGCATCTTTCGCAGCACGTTTTGCATTTTCAGTGACTTGCATAAACTCACGTATTTCAGCTTCACTCATTACCCGCGATTCAGATTTAACATTATTTTTATCTTCTTCAACTACATTAGAAGAAGGAGTTACTTCAGCGTTCGAAACGGATTGGGGTAAGTCACTGGCTGCAGGGGGAGAATCGTTCCCAGCAGTATTTTCTATTACCGGGGCTTCATCATCATCAATGTCACTCTCTTCATCCTCAGTCGCGGTACAATAATCATAATATGCCATGGGTTGTTCCTCATCTGGTGAATGGAACAAGCAATACTCAGTTGTTTCAGTTTCATCATCTTCATCGGTAACCATAACTAAACCACGAAGAACTATATCGGGGTTGTATCCCCTTGGTTTCATGAAAATACCCTTTAATTCTACCAATGGGACGACTTTACAATTTTTTATTGATTCAAATCCAATAGTTTGTTGTTCAGAATCCATACATTGGATATCATATGTGCCTCTTCTTACATGTACTCTCGAACAAAATATATTTTCATCATCAAGCATTGGGTGATACATATCACGGATTGCAGAATCAGGAGGAATTGGACGTCCTTCTAATGGGCCACCGGATTGCCACATGTGACCAAACCATTCATTATGATTAGATACAAACTGTTGAACAAGCCAATTATCAAGAGAATCAACCCATTGCTTGAATTCTATGTGGTTACTATCATCCATGTTTAATTTTATTCTTAAAAATCCGTTCTTTGAAGCTTCAGTTATATCAAGACTGTCACCTACTTCTATAGGAGGAAGTGCAAATTGAAAATTAATATCATCATCACTGCAATGTTCTAATACAGCACCCCAAGAACCCCCAACTAATTTTGTACCTCTGCACAATTGAAATTGTCCTAAATCCATTAAGTTATAATCAGTTACATATTCCGAATCAGAATCATAATTATCTTCAAAACCTGACATGCGTTGATTTTATTTATTAAATTATAATAGTCAATTCAAACGCAAACTATGATTATAAGAGAAATCATTAGAGATTTATTGCATATGACATTGGAAGAGGTAAAAGAAAAGCATAACATGTCGCGCTTGCAGAAGGATTTAATAGATCCGATAATAAAACATACATTTGCACAATTATATCCATATATTATTGTTACATCGATACTATTTTTTTTTATATTTATTTTGGCTGTAGCTATATTAATTTTTATATTAAGAACTAAATAGTATCTATTATAAAGTTATATAACAAGAAATTATAAATATATTATTAAGGATTAGAAAATATTTTAATTATGAATCATCAACAATACCATTCCAGTAATATTGAAATTGAAGCAGATATCGATAAATTTATCAAAAAATATACAAATTATATTCTTAAATATAATAAAATGACTGGTAATAAAAAAATAACACTGAAATTTATCCAATCACGTGAAAAAGTTATAAAAGACATTTTCAAATTAATTCAAACAATGAACTAAGGTGTGTAATTTCGACTACTATTTTTACATATTTTTAAATATGTATTCTTATAGCACAAATCCCAATAACTTTATTATTGGCTTAGTTTTATTATTTCTTGTTGGATATACCTTCTTTATTATGAGAAGAATGTACAATAGGCATATTAAATCTCTTGAAACTAAAATACAAAATTTACATTATGTTATAGACGAACTACAAAATAATTCTAATAACACAAGTATAAATGAAGATGTTGAGACATCATCTCAAGATAACATTTCGAATATAAATATAGATGAACTATTTAAAAATGCATTACATGGGGTTCCAATATTTGATATTGAAAAAAAGAGTAATATTCAGCAAATTCCTATAGATTTGGAAGATGAAGAAATTGATGTACAACAACCAGATTTTATTGTAGAAATGCAACATCAAGATGCAATTCAACAAAAACTTCAGCAATCCATTCAACAACAATTACAAGATGAAATACTAAAACAACAACATCATGAACATAAAGAAGCATATGAAATACTACAAAAAGACGCCGATCAAAGAGAGACTGAAATACTACAAGAAGATGTTGAACAAGAAGAAGCTGAAATACTACAAGAAGAAGATGAAATATTACAAGAAGACGCT
>CERI01116685.1_pt1 | contig 22911 bp, 21 predicted proteins | sample 350261 | NCBI WGS metagenome assembly CERI01 (sample SAMEA2620979, study PRJEB7988) | marine metagenome | isolation source: saline water (ENVO:00002010), including
ATCAAATTTGAAAATCAAATTTGAAAATCAAATTTGAAAATCAAAAAATAGAATATGATTCAAATATCATCAAAATCGACATCCTCCATTTCATCTACATCATCATCGTAAATACTAGAGAAATCATTTTGAAAATTAAGTTTCACTTCGCCATATTGTTGTAACGCTTTTCCTTCTTCTGCTGTATATTTATGAATAATATCTGCCTTTTCGTCTTGATAATCTCTAAGAGATACGAGAATAATGTCATCAACGCATATCCAGATACGTTTATGCATACTCCCACGTATGTGACCTATACGTGTTCTTCCATCAAAGCAATAAATCTCACATCTTCCATTTCCTAACATTTTCTTAACTTGTGCGTACTCTTGACCTTCTTCTTTATAAATCATTTGTCTTTTTTCTGCTTGTGTAAGATTTTTAGATTTTCTAAAATATTTCCCTCCTTTTCCAGTATTTTTACCCATATTAAATAGTATTAAATAATAAAGTTATATAAGATTTATATTTTTGTAATTTTTGAAAACTCTCCTGTTGGTTGAGTAGACATTTTATCGCGACAGGGGCCAGATTTATGAGTACAATTATGCTTTATAGGTAAATTGTGTTCTAAACAATACTTGTTTTGACACATACATTGAATAAGAACCATTTTTTTCTTATTACAAAAAGCACACTTACCGGAAGTACTCATGATAGTTTATATATATTTTATTCTGTTCTTCACAACTCTTACATTAAAATTTTGATTTTCATTTTTTTATTTTTCTCCAATGAAGTCAGTTTATCTATCTTTAGTTAGTTACAAACCTAAAAACCCAAAAACCTAAAAACCCAAAAACCCAAAAGAATATAAAAATGATTTATTTTATAAACTAAAATCAATATAAGTAATAGATTATATACGATACAACTTATTATCTGACTGACTTTAATTATGGACGTGAATAACTCATATATTTTCAAATCAGTACTGAATGCGGATGTGATGAAGGAAATTGGTTATTATTTCCCAAATCCTTATGATGAAGAAAGAGAAAATGGTGATGACCGTCTTTATGATTATATGGATAAGAAGTATGAGATTTACAAATCTGAAAAATTGCAAGAGATTTCGCGACTGCAAAAATTTAGATATTCCGTAGACTTGGAATCGGTTTTCGATATTTACGAAGATATTCAGGATTTGTATTACGATATAAATTCCGTCTCTTACACTGAACTTATGCGAAAATTTCCAAAACTGGAACTTTCTTAAATAACTCTAGAACAAAAACAAATAACAAAAAAACAAAAACAAAAAACGAAAACAAAAAACAAAAAACAAAAAACAAAAAACAAAAGAAACACATTTTTTTTTTTAAAATTTTTTTGAATTTATTGTTATGAGTATTCAGGAATTCGAGAATGGTAAGCAGGAATTAGATTTTGTATATGGGCGGCAAGAGGTAAATTTTGAACAGATTAATATGATAAATTTAGATTTATTTGTAAAGATTTCAGTATATCAGAAAAAATCCTTAAAAGAAATTAAAACATATATACACCAGAAAGCAAAGAACTCTGATGTAGTGGATTCAAATTGTTATATAGTCCCTGTATTATATAACTATTATAATAAAGAAAACGAGCCGTCTAAACTTATGACCTTTATAAGTCGTATTAGAGAATCATTTAACAAATTTTTATTCAAAAAAAAAGATAATAATTCTGTAAAATCTGATGATGAGCGTCCGAATACTAATAACCGACGCCAAAGATCTTATTCTTTGGATTCGTATTTGTTAGATGAAAGTATATATTTATAATTTTAAAATTGAAAATCAAATTTCAGAATCCAAATTTCAGAATCCAAATTAATTTGAGAATGCTGTTCCCGCCATACCACTCATAATTCTGAGAATGTTGTAGTTAACAGCATATATGTAAATATTGTATTGATAAGGTTGGTAATTAAAGTTCTGTCCAATAGGTGTTAAGGGTTTTATGAGACTTGTTTCAATTTCAAGTTGAACGTTAGACTGTCTAGAAAGATTACAAGCACCAGATGGTTGGTATTTTGTAGGATCGAGTGAGAATGAATAGAGAAATATACCAGGTTTATCAATTTTGAAATTATGTTGATAAGATTGTAAGAATTTGAAAAAATCAGAATTTTGGGACGAGTATCTTTCGTTTCCATCAAAAAGTAATCGACTTGATTTAATAACGTCTTGATTATAGTATTCAAAGTTAAATTTAGTGGGTAGTAATGCTCTATTTCCAGAACTATCTTCATCTAAAGGAATAAGTTTACCTTGAATAATTTGTGTACCACTTGTATCCAATAGGATATATTTTTGAGAGTCAGCAATATCTCCATTTCCATCATAAACTTCTCCTGTGATTGTATCAATTGTGTATAAGGAAACATCATAATTTTCAATTTGACTAAAATACAAGAAATCTCTATTTTCTACTCCAAGAAGTTCTAAGTATGCATCTGATTCTGGAGGTATATTTGCATCAAGCCAATTTGTATAATTATTATGGGCGTTCAGTCTTGTAGATATGTCATCTCTTTGACCGAACCATGCTAAATATTTCACGGGATGATTAAAATCTAAATTTAATTGCTGAGTTCCTTCAATACCTGTAAATTCTTTACGGAATACTTGTTCTATTAAATATTCATGAGAATTTTTAGCAAAAAGATTTCGTTCCTCATTGTCTAAAAATATATAATTTCCTAAAATGTGTGCGTCCATATCCCATCCTTGTATATTAAGTTCTCCATCACCTAGATTAGTGAAATTACTAAATGACTCTGGTGGTTTGCTTGTTATAAAGTTTCCAATATGATGGTATGAGTTAGTAGATAATGGTACGGTTCTTTGACGTAAATTCTTTGGATCTCGTGTTTCAATTATTGTATAGAGTTGAGTAATTGGGCGCATTTCAAATTCTAGATGGACGTCGTGATATTGTAAAGCGATCAACGGCAAAGATAATCCTGGATTCGTGCAGAACCAAAATGGAAGAGGAACATATAGTTTTCTTGCTTTAATTGAAGGTGGTTGTAAAAATGGATTTGATTTGAATTCTGAGGTGTACCAATTTGCACTTATAGGATCGACGTTATATTCTGGAGAGAGTGAAGAAGACGGGTATTTTCCAGCATTCCAACCATTGTTTGCTGGCAAGAAAACATCTGGAACGTTTCCTACCATGTAGTCAAAGTTATTTTTACCTGCTGTATCAAGAAACAATTCATGCCAAATTTCAATCCATTGACCGTAAAGTTCTGATATTTTGTTACCGCCGATTATAAGAGTACATTTTGTAATCATTTGAGTTCCTATAGATGGTATCCATTGAAAATTATAATTTATTTCATGAGTAACATTGTTATCATCAACATATACATCATATCCCGAATAGATATCTGGGAGATTTATAACAAAATAAAGTTTATTTATTAAATCTCCATTTCTTGGTATTTTGCATCGGAAGTTTACATTTACATCATTTGCGAGTTCTCTTTTTCCTTCAAAATCAAAACGTATCATTTCCATAGCAAAATTTGTATGACGTTTATAAACAGATTTGAAATATGTTAGTTGGGGATTACCATATAAATACAGATCTTGTGCTCCCAATTTATATATTTGAAGTGTTCCACCGGGCATTTAATTTATATATTGTTTTTTACTTAAATAATTGTAATCAAAAAATAAAAAAATTGTACGTACAAAAAATTCTGTGTGTATAATATAATGGTTTGTCTATTAAAAGACGCTCAAAATACATTATATGACTCTCAGAACAAATGTTCCTTAGATACAGAAACTCATAAAAAAACTATTGAACTTTCTATTCAAACACCTATTATGAGTTACAGAGATGGAATCGGTTGTGCTGGTCCTCATGGAACTAAAATTGACAATGATTCATTCTTAAAATATAACAGCATGCTTACAAATTATGGAGGTAAAACACATTTACCCCATGTAGGAATGCTTACCGTTCCTTATATGGGATGTGGAATACCAAGTACAAAATACGTTCAAAGACCAGAATTTGAATACACTTATGCGCCTAAATCCACCTTAAATAAAGGTGTTCGCAATCGTTTTGTTCCCATGGTAGGCAATTTAGTAACAGAAATTCAGAACCCAATTCATATCATCCCTGAAGATAATGATTCAAAATGGGTACGTGGAGGATTCCCTTCCAGAAAATGTAAATATTTCAAACAAAGTTTATAAATTTCAAAATCCAAATTTAAAATTTAAAATCCCAAATCCCAAATCCCAAATGATTTTATTTATAAGAAAGTTCCCATAATTTGCAAATGAGTGCGTATATTTGATAATTATCATGTTCGTATAAAGTAAGATGTGCTACGGATTTACCAATAATAATAGCATATTCAATATTTTTTGATTCGTGAAATATATAATTATACAAATGTATGGCAATATCCAAATGTGAATAACCAACAATTTCGTATTGTAAGAGTTGTTTAATTCTCTTTTTTAGGCTTGGATGAAACAATAGAACTTCGTATGCAAAGTTTGGAGACATGAAAGGCGAAATATCACATTGGTTATTAAATATATTTTGAATGAGAAATAAGAAAGTATAAATTTTATTTTTAGATATTTCAGCACATCGCTGTAAAAGTTGCATGTCTATATTTTCAAAATTTTCGTTCTTTAAGATGTTTATTCCAGTCTGTACGAGTTCATCAGTTGTGTGTGAACTGGTATTAAATGAAACACACCAAGGTGCAACTTGATTTGTGGGTTCTGTTTCAAGAATGCATACATAAATATCGTCGCTAGAAAGTATATTGAAAAGAATATTTGAGAAATTAACTACCATCTTATTCAAATTTTCTACAATAAGCCATTTTTTTTCACACGTTAGACACGATGATTTGGAGTCTATAAATGTATACAACTTTTCTCTAGATTCGATAGTTTTTAAACAACTTTGATTTATCCACATTACATTATTAGGTGTGGTTACTTCTTCTAAAAACAATCTTATTAAAGTCCTTTTACCACTTCCCGATGGTCCACATAAAACAAAATGCATAAACTCTTTCTTTTCTATAATAGTTTTAAGATACTGCACTGTATTTTTATTATATGTAAGTTCATCCAAAGATTTTGGCTTATATTTTTTAATCCAATACATCGTTATTATACAATAAACTAATTAGAAATACTTAAATTTATATTATTTTAGAAATAAGAGTTTATAAAATTTTCAAAACTTAACATTCAATACAATTCAATACAATTTAAATTTTAGTTTTTTCATGATTCAATCGATATATTATATTTGGCAGATTCTCTGGCTATGTTATTACCGAATGATATCGATGACTTTGTAAATAAAGTAAGAAAACATACTCCAATTTTGTTAGGATTCCATAATCATGATAATAATGGGATTGTATTTGCTAATATACACAAACTGATTGATAAGAATATTTATATGGTTGATACAACTTTAAGTGGTTTTGGGAAAAATGGTGGAAATGCTAATTTAGAGCAGATATTTTTTTACTTGGCATTGAAGCAAAATTATTCGCATTTGAATATCAAAATCTTTTTGGAATTATTAGACAAACTTTCAGAATTTGATTTTGGTCTTTCGCTTGATTATGAAGATATAAAAAAAATGCTGAGAGTTTTCATGAGAGTACACTCATCACATTTTCAAGATGTAAAAGAGTTGAGTCTGAATCAATTATATGATTATTTCCTTGAATTGCATAGTAAGAATCAAATTAAAAAATCTTGGTAAAGACCATTTTCACTAAAAAAAATGCAATACCATTTTTATTTTTCATTTTTGTTTTTCATTTTTGTTTTTTCAATTTGTCATTCAACGCACTCACTTCTTCCACAAAACTTATTCCGTCCGCTACACTTATTTTATTTTGATATCTTTGACGAAGTCTGTAAAAGAAGTATATAACAGAAGCATGGAAAAGCATGATAAATTTTTTCATGAAGAATATAGTTGTTAGCAGCCCATAATATATTTCTTCAAATAAAATAGTGAAATTGTATTTTTGTTGAGAAATGTATTTTACTGAGAGACTTTTCATCAAGAAGAAGGAACATTTGATAGATGTTTCTATATTCCATATGTTTTTGATAAAATAAGTGAAAATTCCATATTTGCGATATAGGCATTTTTTGTAGGTATTATGCGATATATCTCGAATATCTCTTTTTACTTTCCATGATACCTCTTTATATAGAATAAGAAAGTGAACTTTAATTTTATCTATCAGAATTTTTTTGCGACCAATTGAGAAGTTTAAAATGTCCAGAATATTAATTTGGATCTTATCATTATTCCGACTACATCCCCGTATACATCCAAATCCATACGCACGTCCTTTTCGTCCAGCACTACCAACATGCCGATATGTATTGTATCCGTAACTGTAGTTCTTAATTTTTTCAGTTATTGTATCAATTTCTTTTATACTTATCCACAAACAATACAATGAGAGAAAGAGAATTCCAAATGCAAATATATCAATCAGCAACTGACCCATTTTGTGGGTTATTATTATTGTATACTCTAATCATTTTATACTTTTCTTCTTTAATTAAGTAACTAAAAATCAAAAAATTAAAAAATTAAAAAAATCAAAAAAATGATTCTATATATATATATATATCTAGATATCTACAAGTGGTTCTTCGAATATTAGAAATCTAGCAGCACGACGTATCATTGTAACATTTACCGCATTTCCAAATTGTTTATAAGCATTCTTGTCTATTTTGTCAAGAATAGTATATTCACGAAATGATTGTAATCTCACACATTCACGAGGGGAAATCGTTTTACTCAAAGGTCCATAAATTGGAAGCATACTCGCCATGGCAACTTCAAAATTCGCCCAAGGTTCGCCCTCGTGACCGGACTTAATTAATGCCGTTAATGTGGATTTATACAGATGGTATGAAGATGAAAAGTAAAGATGAAATTGTGAAGATGAAATTGTTCTGTTGGAACCATGGTTGTAGAGTTGTCCTCACTTATCCATATTTCTCTTTATACAAGTAAATTAATTCTTGTTTTCCTAAAGAATTTTGTCGAACTGTATTTCTTGAACTACTAAAATCAAGTGCTTGTAGTCTTAAAATAAGTTCATTAGTATCAATATTTGACTTGATAAAATGCCAACTTTTCGGTCTAAGTATGTTTAAATTTTGTAAGATAATCTCACCACATTTTCCACCATATGCGCGAAGTGCAAAATCACTTCCTAATGGTGGGGTTGGTTGATTTTTATCATCCTTTGGTCCATATGGAATAAAACTAAAATCAGTATGTTCCTTATCATACAATATAATTTGTCTGGGAACATCACTTCGTTTCCATATTTGATAGCAACATTTTGCGCTCATATTTGGATTAAAACAACAAGGTTTATCTGGTAAATCTTCACTATACACAAGATGAAAGTTTAAATTTAATTTATTCTGAACACTTACTTTATTGAAAGTTCGTGGTATTATAAAACATACATAATCACTAAATTCCGCACATTTATTAAAGAATTTAATAGCAATTGATGATACCCTCCCGAAAGGTGGATTACCTATTGAAATATAAGTCTTTAATAAATCAGGTTCAAACGTCAAAAAGTCTTGTTGAATGATACCTTCATATTTTGGTTCAAGATCAAGACCGACGCGTTTATTATGTGGAAATAATTTGTAGAATGAACCCGTTCCCGCAGAAGGCTCCAGTATGATATCATAATCTTCTATATTTATAAGTTCCTTTGTTTTTTCATAAAGCCTTTCAGCGACTTCACCATTAGTGTAGAACTGATCGTGGGTTACCATGTTTTTTATTTATTATTATATTATTATTATTATATTATTATATTGCCATCATTTTTATTTTAAAAAAATGATGGCAATATAGTGATGATTTTGTATAAATACTTACATTTTGTATAAAAATAAAATGGACTCATTCAAGAAATTAGTGCAGAAATTCCAAAGTGAAGATAAATCTATTCACGACCTAAATTTGTATATTACAAATTGTTCCTCGGATGATATAAGTACTAAGGAACTAATTCAATCAGAGAGACGTAAACATTATGGTTTTGACATAAAATCCATGTTGCGAAGCAAATCATCTCTTCACGATCAATGTGTTATATGTCGTTGTTTTGCTGCTCCACAATCTACAATAATGGAAAAAGTTATCAAAGAAAAACTCAAAATAAACGACCCACAAGATGAATTAAGTGGTGATGGTATGAAAAATGGATACAATTATGAAATCAAAGTCTCACTTCACGGTAAGAAAAGTAAATTAAACTTCGTCCAAATTCGTCCTCATCATAAAATTGACTATTATATTCTTGTAGGTTTAGACATACATTATGGTGATTGTGGTAAAACTTATATAATGAAAGTTTCAGCAAACAATATTTATGATCTATTACCCGAATATGGGGGATATGCACATGGAACCGTTAAGGAAAATGGAATTATAAGTAATGATAACATTAAAAATAACATGAAAAAGGAATGTGAATATGCTCTTCGCCCAGATCCAAATGGAAATACTAATACAAAACCATATAAACTGTGGGTAGAATTGTCTAAATTTAGCGTAGAATATGATGATCATTTATTTTAAGGATAAGAATCGTCATATTTTACAAAATATAATGGTTCTTAAAAGATAAATTAATTCCATATAAAGATTGGATGTTAGTTTTAAACTGCTAAAGAAAGACTTTCTAAGTATTCTCTTACTATTTCTTCACTGCTTTTTTTTATAATTTTTTTCCTAATTATATCGTTCGGATGTTTTATCTCGGTTCTTTACGAGACTTCCAGATACTCAACTTCATTCTTTGACTCATTTCTATCTAATAATAACAACTTATTGATGACAACTTAAATACTTTAGATTTATTAATTTTATTTCATTTCTTCTATGAGTTTTTTAGCAGGTTTTCCTTTTGTCTTTCTATCAGACTTTTTAGGAAGATTTATTTTTGGAAAATGGATTTTTTTCCCATCTTTCTTTTCAACTTTCTTTTCAACTTTCTTTTCTACTTTCTTTTCAACTTTCTTTTCAACTTTCTGTTTTGATTTTAATTTAACTTTGATGGGTTTTTTAACTTTTATTTGAACTTTTTTCAATTTTTTTTCATAATTAAAGTTTTTCGTTTTGGTGATGTATTGTTGTTGGTCTTCATTGCTGGCTTTCACAGTTGCTTGATGTGTTTTCTCATCTACTGGTAAATGTAAAAAATAAATATCGTTACCTTTTTTGAGTCCCCACATAAATTTTTGATGATATGGTGTAGGGAATATAACTTTGTATAAATAATTTGTAGTGGGATTTTCTTTAAAACTTGCCTTTTCTTCATGAGAATTTAAATTGGATTTCTCTATGATATCGTATATTTTGAATAATCCCTCTTCATTTCTTATAGATTCGGCATCTTTTTCATCAGTAAAACTATCGTGGAATATAGATTTGAATGTATAAGAACCATATTCATCTTTTTTGCTTTTCAAATATTTGACAAGAGTACCAATGGGGTAAATTGGATTATTACCTTGATTTTGCAATTGGATTATTTTTTGTGTCATTTTCTCTTTTTCCAAAATTTTATTTTGAAAATATTCTTTTAATTTAGAACATTTTTGTGAGGAAACAAGTTGGAAATCGTATTTTTCATTTGTTAGATCATTTACAGATATTGTGTAAGGACTTTCGTTGTTATTGAGATAATTTACTTCTTCGTAGAAATAAATGAAAATATCTTCATCAATTTTCAAAATATCTTTCACAATACATAAATATTTTGTATTTTCTAAGAGTATACTATCGGATTTATGTTGCATATTTTCAAATTTATCTCGATTTGCATAATGATGAAAAAAATTGTGATTCACACTAAAACAATCTCCCACACTTATTTTTTCCCCATTTTTTAAATGAGTTTGACTAAGTTTTTTCTCGAATGAATTTAAATTTTTAGATTGGAAAAGCATCATGAAGTAGGGTACTTTTTTGACTTCTAAAGAATCATTCACGGGTGTTCCATTTTCGTCTGTTTGAATTCGTGTAATGGTAACTATTTTATCTTTTTCATTTTCATTATGAGAAATAATTTTCCAAAATTTACCATTATCTTGATGTAATTTGAATTTAAAATTTTGATTCTTATATTTTCTTGCGTAGAAAACTTGTTGAGCATATTGCGAATACCACTCTGGTGCAATAATATCTGAGCGAATTTTAAAAACACCTAATGGAGGACTTTCAATATAATTTTGATAATATGTTTTAAATTTTTTGAAAGTTTGTAAACTTTCGTAGTTTTCCATAACATATTCTAATAGGTCCTTAGAGTGTATGATGACGCTGTTCTCTACTTTGCTATCATCCTCATCATGGAAATAGAATTTTTGTTTTAAAACATCAAAATTTTTATTTTTATCTTGATCGGGTAGAATTGTTATTTTAACATATATTTCGTTGTATTCAAGCAATTGACCTTCATCTCCTTTTTTCTTTTTAGTTTGACGGAATATATCTGTTGTAACATCATTTATTTTGAAATACACATCGTTTACTGAAAATGTTGAGTGTTCTTTAAAGAATTTTCTGTAATCATTTAATGAACCATAAAGTTTATCAGTATGCGTGTTATCCTGAACGACGTATTGATTGATAGGGTTTTTAATATGATTTCTCAAATTATTTTCAATGGTTCTCATGTAATCATCATTTAGTTTTGCGTATCTGAAATTCAAATCTTCTCTTATTGATAATTCATTTTTGACATTTGTTTTAGGTTCTAAATTGAGTAAGTTTTGAGTATCCAGGGGGTGTAGTTTCCATAATTCTACTAAGAAATCTAAAGAGAAAGGTATACTTACAATATCAAATAAGAAACTCAAGAAAAATTTTTCACAATTTTCATCGCCTGGAATATACCATTCACTTTCTTTAGTATTGGGGAATGTAATAACTCTAGTTGGGAACTTTTTTCGAAGGGATTTATGGATTTCTCTTTCTAATTCTTCACAAACACTCATATTTTTTGCTGAAATTTTTTCATTTTTGTAAAACATGAGATAATGAACTTTAAATCCACTATTTTCTAGACCAGGTATCAAAAATGTTTGTGCTGCTCCAAGACGTCCCGTTTGTTCGTTATCTTTTTTGTAATTCAAAATTTTTGGATTTATTGTACCAATTTTAAAAAATTTTAAATTTTCATTTGTTTTACTGATAATGTAAATATATGACGTCTGAACGTATTCTCCTTTAAAATCTAATTGCAAATTAGTAACTTTAAATACTTCATCATTACCATTGAAATCTCTTCCAAAACTTGAAACTAACTTTTCATCAGATTCAAGAAGTCTTTCAACGATGTCATGTGGTTTTCCCAAATTACTTATGTTTCTTTTTTCAATAATTTGATGAAACTTGTCTTTTTTATTTTCTAATAAATTTTCGTAAGATTTGCGTTTTTGAATTTTCCAAGTTGTGTAATCGCTCTCGCAATTGGAGGGATCAATATATCCTTTTTGTCTTTCTTGATAAGTTATATATCTTTTCCCTTTTATTTTTTTATCAAATAAACGAATTGTAGAATTGAAATTTGTGTTATATTCCTCTAAATTATTTTCTGTATCATTTTCTGTATCATTACCAGTATCAATGTCAGAATCAGTGACGGAATGAGTGATAGTAAATCTATCTTTATCGAATTTCTTTTGAATAATATCCAACAATATGATTTTTCTAAAGTTTGAAATATTACTTAAATTAAATTGAATTTTATATTCAAACAATGTGTAAATAACAAATAACAGCATAAACGCCGCACAGTCAGTTGTATTTTTCTGTTTTGGAATATCTTCAACAACATACAATGGATTCCATTGTATTTCGATTTCTTCTTCTTTAGCAAGATAATCGAATCTCATTTTTATATTTTGGATGAATCCGTTGTAAGATGATAATTTCCATTCCAATGAGTTATAAATTTGTATATCAATTTTCACTTTTTTCTTATTGTCTTGAGTTTTATGAATTTGTAATAATATGAGAAACCAGTGTGTATTATCACTCAGTGGTATATAAACTTTATCAAAATCTAGATAAGATTTAATATTGTCTTTGTTATTACCGTACATTTTTTCAATTTTTTTGTTTGATTTTTGAAACTTAATTTCAATTTTAACATCTAATTTCTTTTGGGGCACAAAAAATTGATTTGTTACTGTAGATTCAAAAATAAATATATTGGAGTCTCCTTCATAACTTTCAAAAATGAGAGCATTGTAAAAATCTACAATATCATCCAGGATCCATCCTGCTTCAGAATTTGGAAATTTTATTTTATCTGGTTTATAATTTGGTAGAAGAGATGCTAATATACGATAAGAAATAAGATAAGGAATGTTATGTATTTTCTTTTCGGAAACAATTTCTTCTAATTCTTTATTATTCATAACTTTTATTCGTTCAACTATTTTGTGATATTTATCTAATTCACTTGAAGATAGTGTACTATTAAATGATAAGGTAGATACGGAATCTTTATCTTTATGACTAGAAAAAATATTGGTATCATCTTTTGTTGAACTATCATTTTCTTTAAAAGAATCACTGTTTAAGAATGTATCTAATAAATCATTTTTAATAAAAATACCTGTAACATAATAACTTTCTTCTTTATCAGAACATTCTGTCAAAATGTTTTGAACATGTTCGTTATCATATGTATTTCCATAGGTCATTTTTTTCCAAATTTGTTTATTTTTATCTACGAGAGAAACTCCATCAAAATGTAGAGCATCAAAATCTTCATTAGAATAAAAAACTTTTTGACAAGCACCTTTAATAAATGAAATAAGTGTATATTTTTCTATGTTATTTTGAAATTCTTCAAAATCTTTTAAGTTTTGTACGGATCTAGATTCAATGATGATATCTGAACTGTTTGGATCAAAAAAATAGGTTTTCAAAAACCAACTAAATTCGATTGGATCATAATAAGAGCCATAACTTGGTAAATTTTTTTCAAAATTAGATTTTTTATATAAATCATAAACCTTTCTGTAATTTTCATTTTTCCAATAGTTTTTTCTTGCACGGAAGTTTTCAAAAAACTCAATCCATTTTTTATAATCATTCTCTGAGATAGGTTTGTATTCAGTATTTGGTAAAATTTGATTATTTATATCATTATTTAAATGTTGATAGTAAATGACATCTTGGGATAGAAAAGCGTAAAGTGATGCATTGATCCAACACACATTTTGACCGTTGTTATTGCCATTATGATCTTTTTTGTTTAAGTCTAAAGGTTCTAAATTATAACTTTGATTATCACTATTTTGATTATCACGACTTTGATTATCGCTACTTAGATCAATATCATTATCATTTGTATTACCATTTGTATTACCATTTGTATTACCATTTGTATTTGGTATATATTTCTTTTTTGATGCTTCTTTGGCTAAGAGTTCTAAACCGTGAACTTTTTTAATTGGAGTATTTGTGTCATTAAATGCGTCATTATATGTATCATCAATATTCTGATATACTGATACATTTTGTGCTTTAACAGAAATGTTATCCGTATCTATGTGAATTGATGATTTATTTTTGATATTTTCATTTTCATTTTCATTTTCATTTTCATTTTCATTTTCATTTCCAATTTTATATGCATTATTCATGTGAGAGTTAGATTGTTTTAGGACACATCTTTTACCACGTTTTCCTGGAATTTTTTTGCATGTATAATTGTTATCACATTTAATAAGACGACTTTTAGTCTTTATATTATTGAAATATGATTGATGTGCACATGGTTTATTAGCACATGAGTTATTTTCCATTAAAAAATATATTTATTTTAAAATTTTTAAAATGGGGTCATATTGTTAAGACCGGATTTCTGCAGAAATGAGTTCATATGCATTTGTTGCATATTAGGGAACATATTCATATTACCTGTTGCGTCTCTTAAATTACCCATATGAGCGATATTTCCCATAGGACCGAATCCTCCCATGCTATTTCTCATACTATTATTAAGTTGAGTACTCTGTAAATTGTTGTAAAGTTTCGATTTGATGAGCCATTTTCCGAATTTGAAGAACATATGTAACATAATGATTGTTATAACACCAATTGTAATAAATATAATAACGTCGGGCCATCCAGTTTCAGATGTACTTCCGAGAGTAAATTTGCTATGTATGGCGTTAATGTATTTATCTAATTTGAGGAGAAGAGAGTCAAATTTAGAGTCAATTTTAGCAGCAATGATATCTCCTAAATCACGTTCATTTAAGATGGGTTTTTCAACTTCATTTGTTTTCCACGCTTCATCGTTAATGGCACCTCCAAGTAGAGAACCTCTTAATGGGGCCTCTTGAATCAATGGTTTTTGAGTTTCATCACTAGGAGTTTTATTCGTTTCAATTGCTAAATCAACAGCATTGTTATCGTTTGGTGTTTCTGTTTCATTACTACCTTGATATGGAGAGCCCCAAGCTTCTTCATATGAACAGAAAGACATTATTTTATCTTATATTTAAAATAACAATCAAAATATCATATAAATGAATCGAAAAAATACACCAGAAAAAAAATTATATATATATGTTAATGAATGTCGATTTAAAACAAAAATCTGAAATGGTGCTTATTGGTGTTCTTTTTATTTATAACATAGTTGGCATTCAAAGGGTATGTTGTATTGATACATCTATACTTTTTAATATGTTTACAAGAGCGGTTGTGTTATGTTTAATGTTAGTATTGTCATATTTCAATAACTTTTTAGTCATATTAGTTGGATTCACATATATTTTAACATGTGTGAAAGTAGTTGATGATAATAGATATTTGAAAGAATTATCAAAAGCCAAAAAAGGAGAAGTTTCTAAGGAAACTAAGGAAACTAAGGAAACTAAGGAAACACAAGAAAAATCTCCTGAATATGTTATTGAAAAGGATACCGTTGATAGAGAGACAGAAACAAATTTAGTAAACTCTATGACTACTGATGAAAATTTAAAAGACGCCCAGAATAATGTTGTTGACGAAGAAGCTTTTAATACAGAAATAAAAACTTGGGAAAACGGTTATAGTGCTCAGGGTTTATCTCCTGTATTAGATTCTGTGTCTGATGAAGAATCCCATTGATTTAATTGAAAAAAATTTTGAGTAGATGATTTTTCTTGAAAAGGAATAAACAGTATAATAATATTTATAATGAACTGAACGATAAATGTTTCATATAATGAAAAATGGTCGTAGAAAATACTATATAGTAAGACTTGTGAACTTGTTATAAATGAAATGTAAATTCTATTCAGTTCATCATTTGTGAAAATGATACTACTATAAAATGATTGACACCATGTATTTGCTATTTTTTCATAATCAGAAATTTTTTGTAAAGTTAATTTACTTGTGTATGGATTCTTGTCAGCATATTTTTTGATTAAAGCATCTTCTTTCAAAGTTTCTTGAATTTCTTTAAATGTGTCTATTTCATTTTTAGGTTTATTAGCCCAATAATAAAAGAAATATTCTACGATAAAGGAAATGGCTCCAAGTATAACGTATGTAGACATATGAGCGTTATTCATATGAGAACTATCAAGAACCGCATCCAGAGATGATGATTCTATGAAGAAATTGCTAATTTTTGTTTGTGTATAGGAGTGAATGAAAAGAATACGATTAATAATAGAAAAAATACTGAGAAATGTAAAAGTATATTTCCATAAATTCCCTCCAATTTCTTTTCTCCATTTTACTGTATAGGGAGCACTTTCTTTATTACCAATAATTGTGTCAGATAAGGCCTTTTCCAAACTATCAGTTTGTAAATTCCCATTGAGAATATTCCAAAATGAAGATATTAGATATTGAAGACCAAATATACTTGGTATGATAAGACTCGTAAGGATGATATCATTTTGGCTATAATCATTTATATTTTGTATTTGGATGTCTTGGAAAATGGAAAATGCAGAATATGTTTTTAATTGTAAGGAGATCCAAAAAAGCAAAAAATAATCAATCCTCACAACTTGAAAAATGAAATTAAAAAAGTTTTCTGGGGTTTGTATTTGAGATTTTGTGATAATGTATTGTAGTCGATTACACGCTTGAATTTGAGTTTCTGTAATTGCCTTTACAATTAAACGATTATTATTCGTATAATCAATAATATCAATCGTTTTCTCACTTTGTCTTGGTTTAACTCGGAAACATTTATTATTTTCAATACGAAACCCCAATCTTTTCAATTTCTCTATTTGAGAACTATTATACCCATTATAATCCTCATAATCCTCATAATTCTCCACAATATCTTCTACTTTCTTTTCGACGACTCCTTTACTTTTATTTCCTGGAAAGTTTTCTTGAAAGTTTTCTTTTGAAATGCTTTTACGTTCCCAAGTTTTATTATATTCATTCCAAAAGAAACCGATAGTTTCCATTTTTTTAACTTTATCAGGATCAATTTCTGATGGGGGAATAGAATTCTTTTTTCTGGCAATATCTCTAATCCTTTTTTTTCTATATCTGACTTTGAGATCATTTGTAAAATCTATTTTATCTCTCAAATTATCACCAAGTTTATTTCCAAAGTTTTCTCTAAAACTTTTTTTTGATTTACTTTTTTTGGTATTGGTATTTTTATTATTATTATTGAATTTTGGTTGGATTTGTAATCCGTTTGCTAAGTGGAAGAGAGCCAATAACTTAAGATTCATCGTATTATATATTTTTATTTGGTTATTACATTTAAGTATTACTAAGCGCAATTAAGCAATAATTAGGCTGTGCTATTTAAAGGTTTTGTGAAAGGATTATCTTTAAAAGGAGTAAGTTGAGCGGGATCATTACGATCATTTTGTCTTTCTGAAGTACAATTCATGTCTTTATCAATATGCATACTTGAAGGGTCAGCTAGTGTATTTTGAATGGGAGTTGATGAGACGACTGTAACATTTTCTAATCCAGGTCTTATTTCAACATTTCCAATTTGAGTTGTATCGGGAGCGACTTTAACTCCTATTTGTGTTGGCGCTCTTCCTATGGCAATATTTTCTTTGATGTCATTGAGTGTAGCATTGTAGATATCTTGATATGATTTTGGTTTGTTTAAACCATCTGCTGTACCTGAGTAAAAAATATCAGAGGTGGTTTGACGAGTAGTATTTGGCGCTTCCATATTAGATACGGTATAACCTCCTTTTTGGTTAGTTTGGGCTTGGGCTTGACCCGAGTATTCATTATCTGAAGTGAATTGTTTATTTGTAGGTGGAGCACATTTAGGATTTGTGATATATCCTGTATCTTTTGACATATGTGGTACACCCATGTGGTTATCTTCATGAATCGTTTCTTTGACTGTTGTTTTAAGTTGGTCTTGATTATGTTGTGTCATAGATTTTGGTCCATTCATATTTGAGTATTCTACATATTGTTTTAGAGTTTCTCTTGCTGTTGTTTTGGCAGGTTCTGGTAAGACAGCATGTGAGTTTTGAGAGATACGTTTCATTTGACCTAATCTAGTATCGTGAATACTTGTTTGTTTTATAGTTGTTTTTGCAATATCATTGGGGTCATAAACAGCACCTCTTTTATCAATAGGTCCGAATTCACCTACTCTTGAATTATCAATAAGAGTTTCTTTGATAGTAGTTCGTGTTGTATCATTTGGATCATAAACTGTACTTTTTTTAACAGCGGTAGCAAAGTTTCCTGCTTCTCTTGTATCGTGAATATTTGTTTCTTTGATAGTAGTTTTGAGAGCATCTTGGATGGGTGCCATGATTTGTTGTACTGCTGATTTAACGCTACCCATATAGGAATTTTCTTTAGGATCTTCTGGCATTTTTTCACTGCAGTATTTGATATTAAGTCTAGGTCTGTAACTGGCTGTGGCATTTCTAACCCCATCTGTATCAAGATTTTGACGATGACTTGTGCGATTTCTGTATTCGTTATGTGAGGCTGGTTTGCTTGCGATAGTTGGACCAGCAGGAGCAGAGTAAGAAAACAATGTATTTTGTCTATTTGTTTCTTTATCAATGAAGTTTTCTTCTGATCTTTCGCCGGCATGAACCACCGTTGTATTCATTCTTGGAACATTCTCATATTCGTGGAATCGAATGACTCTATTTTGAGCGACATTTGGTTCAACTCCACGACGACTTCCAATGAATCCGTTGACAACTCTTCCTTCGTATGTGATTTTGGGATTATTTTTAGTACGTAATTCGTCAACATTTGGTCTTTGAGCGTATTGTAAAGCGTCGGCCTGCTGGAATCCCCCAGATGGTTTTGAGGTATATCCTTGATTGAGACCTGGACCAACGTGTATTGGTTCTGTCAATGGAATGTTTTGATGATATCTGGAAGGGTTATATCTTTCCTTTAAAGTATCTGTTTTTGATTCATTCCCAAAGATATTATCCTTTTTCAGTGAGAACATAGGAGAAATTTCTTCTTTGTTCTTTGAATTCTGATAGACACCTGTGAAAGTTTCTAACTTAGATGTTGAAGCATTTTCATCTACATTTTGTCTCACTTTACTTCCAAAAAATGGCACCATATTATTATGGGTGAACTCGTTATTCATTCTCATTTCACCGGTTAAAGATTGAGTAGGTTGAGAAGTTCTTCCAGATTCTGGTCTGTTTAAGAAATGATTCATTTGGTTCGAATGAGCGGAAACTGTCTGTCTTTCAAAAAAACGACTGTTTAAGAATGTATTGTCATAAATATTTTTCGCTGAAATACATTGTGATTTTTCATCATTAGGTTGGTCTTTATTATTAATTATTGTATCACCTAAAAGTAGTCCACTACCAACTAATGTAGCATCCATATATATAAATGATAAATTTATATTTTAAATAATGAACCTACTCTTCATTTTCTCCACCGTTCAAAGAAATACTTTTTTGTATTTGTATCTAGCAAGTCTCATATGACAGGTTCTTCGTTTTGAACTAGTTTCTATATCAGTTTTTTTATCAGTTTTTTTCTTTTCAGGAGCTTTCGGTGAAAGAATAGTCTTATTTGGTGATTCTGATGATTCCGATGACTCCGATGATTCACATGATTCTTCACTATTATTATCTTTCGTATCATTTTTATCGTTTTTTAAAAAATTTTCCAATAGAGGTGGTGGTGGTAATGCTTTTAAATTATCGATTATGAGTATAATTTCTTTCCCATCCTCAAGCATATCTGAATCAAATTTATTCATAAAGGCGTGTCGTCTTTCAGGTATGAAATTTTCTTCTACGATATTACGTAATTTTTTAGTAAACATCCGTCTTTATACAGGATTTATATTTTTTTAGACTATTTTTTCTTTTCATAATCATTTTTTGAAAATAACACTACTCACAATAGATTTGAATAACTTGTCTTTTTTTAGTAAACTATCATCCTCTTCAAATAAAGAAATATTATTTTCCTTCGCAAAATTCTTGAGATCTTCAAAATTCATTTTTTTTAATTTCAAATATAGAGTTTTCATTGTTTCATTATTGTAAATATTCATAATCATAGTTCTTTCTTCATCTATATCAAATGAATATTTCAAAATAATATCAACATCTACAAATGAATTCTTATCATTTCGAATATATCCAACTTTATTATCGTCCTCCCACAAACAATATGTATCTAAGGAAGGATCATAAATACAAGCCCATTCATAGTTATATTTTCTTAGAATAATAATATTTTTCTTTATATAATTACTTATAACATGTAGAGTACTCACACTTGGATTTTTTTCAAAAGAACTATAAATTTGTGATTTCGTTTTCTTATAAAGTCTAAAAATAGAACTATCATAATAGTCTTTAAAATTCAATTTTACATTTGTAATAAATTTATAAATCTCTTCTTGTTTACATGTTTCTGATATATAGTTGAATGTTATATCATGAGCGCTTAAAAGAGCATAGAGAAAACGGTCTGGATTGTTAAATGATTGAGTAAAGTAGTTTTGTTTTATAAATTCACGTGGAAAAAATTCAGGTAATACATCTTCTCTTTTTTGCGTATCTTTCTTCAATTTCCCCAACATTTCTTTTATATCTGGATCTGCTTCTATAATGTCCTCAATGTTCTCTAAAACAATGGGACAACGTGTAATTCTAGGAATATTTGGAGACTGCATCCATTTGGCATATGGATTAAGAATTGCAGTGGAACATTCTAAAGCCGATTTACCCGAGTTAAAATTTTCTCTTAAAGATGGAGGAATCATATGTATAAATGTAAAATATAGTATTTATATATTTATTATAGTATAATATAGAGAAGCATTTATATTCTATCTTCAAATTCATGAAATTCCTGAAATTTTAAAATCATTCATTTAATCACTTTGAGTACATTGCGTTGTTTCGATAAATTTATATAATTCTTTTAATTTATCTTCTTGAATAACTTTAAGGTTTTGATTGTAAGATGTTATAGTTTCATCATTTAATTGGATAGAGTCACCGAGAAGATTATTACTAACTTTATCTTTGTTGTAGATGCTTTTAATTTTATTCATATTCAAATCTTTCAGAAAATATCTAAAATTCATGAATGTAGTATCAGGTTTTGTAAATGGATCTTGATTGATATGAAAAGCTGTTTCTTTGGTTGCGTCATTTGTACCAATATTTCTCTTTTGGGATAAAACAAAGGATCTGTACAAATGTCCGTTAATAATAACATCGAGTTTAAAGACTGTGGATACAATAACAATATGGAAGAATTCTCCAACAGGTATGTAATCTATTAAAAATTCTTCAAATGTTTTTACCTGTGGAGTACTTGATGAGTCCGAGCATACGTTATTATTCATAGAAGTTGTAGAAACTCTAATGTATATGTCATTATTGAGACCACCCATAGCAAAACTGAGAATATCACCATCTTCTTTCATGTTTTGAAAGTTGGATGTACCGTGAGTAAAAAGTTCACGATACATAACATCTTTTGAATAAGTCCATTTATTGAGTTTGAGGGAGAACGCGTAGGTTATAGTACCTGTATATCCATTTGGAATACCTGGATCGAGATTAATGACTTCGGGAGTATTTACTATTTTGATAACTCTTATTTTATCAACAGGATCGGGTTTATATTTGAAAAAGAACAAGTATACAAGCAACCCGATTATGATTAAAATAATCGATAGTAATAGAATGGGTCTCATTATATTGAACATGATTTTTAAATATGATTTTTAAATATAAAATCATAATTTATGGTAGAATCAAAAATAAAGGAGAAGTTAGTATCTCTAATTTTGAGTGATATACGTGAAACAATTTTAAATGGGTATCAGAGTAGCGATGAGAAAGGGGTTTTTTCAAAAATTGAAAAATGGAGTGATCTCATTGATTTTATTGAAAATATAAATTCTAATCAAAATGAATCAGATTTCACTCAAGAACAAGATGATGATAATTCTGATGAGACTTCAAAGATTATAGATGAACTTCCAGAATTACAAGAACAAATCATATTTGTTTCAAAGAAAAGTAGTGAAACAGGTTATGTGTCTGAGGATAACATGAGTGATGATGATGATGATAATAATAATGAAAGTATCAATGTTGATAGCAACATTGATGAATGATTATCATTCAACTTTTGAAATTTTTTGGAAAATAATTCTAAAAAATCAAAGATTCTAAAATCTAAAACCAAAATTCTAAAAAATTAAAATTCTAAGAATCACCAATTAAATTGATGATAAAATTTTATACTTGAACTATTACAGAATTGAGTGTAGCAGTTGGCACACTATCATCTGATATAGTTACTCCTATCAAGGTAGTAGCAACATCATAAGGAACTCTTAGGGCAAGTTTCCAATGACTATCAGCAGATGCAGTGGCAGTTGAACTTGTATCAACACCATTAATAACAGCATATCCAGTTTCAATATGACCGTCTGTTAAGGAGTTTCCAAGAATTGTAAAATTACCGAATTCAGTTACATCCCATTGGTAGGTGGTAACAAAGTCAAAGGACAATCTATTATATTTATTGATTGTATCAATATCGACAACGCTGGTTGTTAAATTAATAAATTCAAAATTATAACCGGCAAGTTTTAAATCTGGTAAATCTGTTCTAATGAATACATTCATGACATTCATTGGTACAGGATCGGTTGTGAGGTTATTATCAAGATATATAAGAACATTTTCTTCGAATTCTGCTTTTACATATATATCAGGCATTTCTCCTTCTGGTTCGGGTTCAGGTTCTGGTTCACTTTCGGGTTCAGGTTCAATTAAATCTTGTATAATTTCAGTTGTAAGACCTTCCGCAAATTCATTAGAAAGTGTTACATTAAGGAGCATTGTGTAAGCATCATATGGAAGTCTATATACTAATTTCCAGTCATTTTCTACACTAATAAAGTCAGATGTAGTCAAACCGTTTACTATAGCTAATCCAGTATCTTTGTGTCCGACTTGTAAATTAACGCTGGTCTGGATATTATACATTTCATAATAAGTCCAAGCAAATGTGCTAAAATCAAATCTATTATATTTTAGCATATTATCTTCATCTGCTATATGTGATGTATCCTCAAATTCAAAATTGAAAGCGGAAATTGAAATATCTTGGTAATCTGTTCTGACATAGATATTAATTAAATCTCTTTGTGATGAAGGATTATTAGGGTTGCTATCTAAAAATACCTCAGCATTTTCTTCAAATTCAACTCTAATAAAGACATCTGGTGATTCAATTTCAGACTCGGGTTCAGGTTCACTCTCGGGTTCGGGCTCAGGTTCCGATTCA
>CERI01117611.1_pt1 | contig 22904 bp, 26 predicted proteins | sample 350261 | NCBI WGS metagenome assembly CERI01 (sample SAMEA2620979, study PRJEB7988) | marine metagenome | isolation source: saline water (ENVO:00002010), including
TACGCGTTACGAATGCGGTGCTCTACCAACTGAGCTATTTCGGCAAATACTCAATATTTTGCATTCTATCAAATAACTAAAATAATTTTAACAACAAATAACAGTTCAATAATAATTATAAAGAAGTTTTTTTATTATCAGATGACAATCTGGTTATAAAGACATAAATTAGAACTATAAAAAAAACAGTTGCCTGATGATGAGCAAAGTGTGACTGAGATAACATGCTTATCGAATATATCAAGACAACAACATTTCTTGAAATCGTAAAATTGTTGCTCTCCGATTTAACGATAAAATATAAAATAGATATAAACAACAGTAGTGTAATAATTCCATACTTAGCAGCAAGATCAATATATTCGTTGTGAAGATGGTCCTTAGCTGCAACTGTGTATTTACTGTCCAGATAAAAATTAGTTAAACTTTCCTCTATATTTTGAGGTCCAATTCCAAAAACAGGTTTATCATAAACAGTACTTAATCCAAACCAATAAAAACCCAATCGATCTCTTGAAGATCTGTAATAATAAAAATCCTCGTTATAAAGGAAATTATGTACAAGTTCAATAACGTCTATATCATTTTTTTCATCATATTCATCCGATAAAAAATATTGTGCAGGAACAATTAAGATAAACAACAAGACTAGGCAAGATACTATACGAACAAAAGATTTTTTTTCGCATCTTAGGTATAGCAAATAAAAAATTCCAAAGATCAGACAAATTAATGATGTAACTGACTTTGTAAAAAATAATATTATTAAAAGATTTAATAGAATAATATATTTTAATATTTTTATAAAATGATTAGCAGGCTGAAAATTAATTTCTAATAAAAATAGTAAAGTCGTAATCATGATTCCATATGTGATTACGTGAGATGAACTACCTAAGTATCGTGACACAAAGTCATATTCAAAGTAGAAATAAAAAATACTCAATATTGATGAAATCACTAATATAAGAGAAAAATGTTTTTGTTGCAAAGTTAAGCTCAATAATGGCAATAAAATAAACAATCGCACATAATTATCAAGTTCCCTTAAAGGCGCGTTATGATAGAAAATAGAAAAAGTAATAAAAAATATAAAAATTATTACGCAATAAACTAGACTCTTATTTTCTTGTAAACTTTTTACTACCTTATGGAAGTTAAAAAGGTTTGTAATTAGTAATCCAATCAGACATATATTACTAATATCTCTATTAATAAATGATGTTATGAAAAATAATGAAAAAAGCATGATGGATAAATTATCCAATATTCTAATTCGGGATGGTATAGTCTTAATGCCCACCTCCCCTAAATATTAAAAAAATACCTCTTAACATTATTCTTAAGTCGAGGATCATTAACTCTAATGAGTTGAGCTTCATATAACTATCGACATATTTATATTCAAATGAAGGGTCTCCAAAATTATCAGTACCCTTTTCTATGTGACCTAATCCCAATAAACCGCCTTTTATAAACTTTCTATAGGTGTTACCTTGATTTAATTCCATCTTATAATGTAATTCTGATAGAGGACGCGGTCCTACGAAAGTCATATCGCCTAAAAGGATATTATATAGCTGGGGCAGCTCGTCTAAATAAAAGTTTTTAACAAAAGTTCCAACGATTGTCCTTGATTCAGCATTCCACTCAGATGAATAAGCTTCCCATAGTCCCAGTTTTGCCTTTTTTTTATCAATGTATTTGACCTTAATTATTCTAATCTTGTATTTTGGAAACACCTTTCCTTGTGATACAGCGTTGTAAGAGAAGAACATGGGTCCTTTATTCTGAGGTATGATTATACCCTCAACTATATATAATAATTTTAATACAATAAATACTGGCAATGCCAAAAACAAAAGTATGGATGACAATATTTTATCGAATAATTTTTTGAGAGATCTATAAGGCAATTCTTGAGTTAGAAGGAAAATGTCTTTATAGGCAGATTTAATTTGGACACTGGGTGGAAGATATGGAAATGATTTACTTTTAGTCATTTTTATTGCTTGTATTAATTGTTTTATAATATCTGAAAAAAATAAAGATGAAAGAAAATGCTTTCAAATATCTAGGCACAAACTTTATTGGGTTAAATATACATCTAGTGAGCCAACCAAGGTAAAGGTTGTCTAATATGTGTGATATTGGTGCTTGTTTTCTTGTTAAAAATGCAATCGCTGCTCCAGTACAAACAATGACGGGCTTATATGAAGCATTTGATATGAGCCAATTACCAAGCTTTTCCTGATGACCGCCGGCAATATTCATAATCATATATTTAGGTTTACGCAAATTAATATAATCTAGTAATTTTTCATCTATTGGAGAATGCGTCCTATATATGGGTGCAATATAAGGATGATGTTTTGATTTGATTCCAAGTTTATCAATAAGTTCAGTGTTAATCTCAGATTCATCATCATTTGGATCAATAAAGATAAAATCATCTATGGATTGTGACTTAAAATAATCCAAGAGATTCTTAATGAACTTATACCCAGAATATTTTTTTACATATATTTTTTTAGTTTTTAATAAAAGACATAATAAACCGCTATCAAACATATTTATATCTGATTTGGCTAGTGCTTCAGTATATTTATCATCTGAATAGAGGGTTGCTAATCCTGGACCAGACGGAAAGCATAAAAGACCTCCTTTCTCAAAAATAGGTTGCAGTTCATCAAAACTTGAAACATCTTGAAATTTTATATTGCCGAATCTAATGATTTTTTTTTTCATAGAGGTAATCAGATTGAATTTCTCGAGCATTAACTACAGAAGTATTATATTTTATTTGAAGGTGGAATCCATTTTTTAACAAGTAGCTATGAACGTCATCAAAGACTGGTTGTGATTCATATAGTTCTAATTCAGATATTTCTATTAATACGTACTTTACATATTTTAACTTTTTATTAAATCCTTTAAGTACTGCGAGCTCAGAACCTTGAACATCTATCTTTAGTAAAGAATTTTTTAAGCGCTCATCCTCAATAGAGCTCCCTGTTTTAAGTTCTATTTTCTCTTTGTTCAATATACTGCAACCAGGATAGTATTGAGTCACTAATTTAGGTTTTAGAAGAGAGGATGAATCATCATTTTCTGTTTGATATATGATATCATGCCCATCTTTATCGCTAAGTGCATGTTGATATAAGAATATATTTTTATCTTTTGCAAAAAGGTTTCTAATTATTGCTGAGCATCCACTAAGTGGCTCAAACGAGAGTATGTTTTTCGATGGAAAGATATATCTTATCAAAAGTGAAAATTGACCTTTATTTGCACCAACATCTATGACATTTGAAAATATCAATGATTTAATATTTGTGAGGTGCTCAATACTTGGCACAACACGAAAACGTAGGAATATAAGTAGGTATTTTGGATTTGTTAATAAAAATGCGATCTTTAGAAGACGAATCCTAAACAAGTTCATTTTCTAGACTCGACAATAGTTTATTAATATCTGATTTGGAATAAAATCTATCGTTATGAAATATTTCATTATGTATATAATTATGCCATGAATCAGAAATAACATACGTATTCATATTTTTTAAAATTGCATAGTGTAGAAAGAATGTATCAACGGTGATTACAGATGTATATTTCGATATTAATTTATCAAATTGAGAATTTAATTCAGAATAATGTATCACATTCTTATTATATCTTAACTCCTTTCTATATCGATCAGATTCATGGATAAGATAATTGAAATTAAGATCAAGCTTATTTAAATTTGAGTCTATATAAGTAATGTGATTGATATTTAGACGCCTCTCAGTACTGTCGCCAAATGGAAAAATAATAATATTTCCCTTTTTATAACAGAAGTTTAATTTCAACTTATCTTTAAAAAATAGCTCATAGTTTAAATATACATCGTTATTTGTTTGTATTTCTTGATCAATACCAATAAAAAATAATTTATTTTTCAAACGATCATCAAAATGAATGAGTTTATAATTATTTTTAGCATAGTATTTAATAATATTTCTAAGTTTGATAATACTCTGAGGTAGATATAGATATTTTTTTTTAAGAAAGTAAATTGAGGACAAATTATCATCCACTTCATGTATATGAATTGATTCGTTAAAGTACTTTTTAAGGAACAATAGTCTTTTTGAAATTATCACAACACACTCTATATTCTGACAATTTCTGTTAAGAAAGTTGATCAATATTATAGTATCACCTATTCCTTTGAGAGCTAAAAAGATAGCTTTTTCTTTCATTGTGCTTGTTTATTCATTGCTTGATACACCCTAGTCCCGATGAATATAATTGATATACCAATAAGAAATTTGTATGAACCGTATAATGTATAAACATAGTCACGCTCTACATTGAAGAATATCCATGATATTGAGATTACAGTATATAGTTGAACGAATGGTGTGTTAAAAAATTTATAACTCAAAAATATTAATAAGAAAAAAGTAAGGTTATAAAGAGCGAACAAAAAAGATCCTATAATCAAAGGAAAATCAATATAAAAACCTAAATAATCAGATCTTGAGATATCAATCGTAGCCATTTGGTTAAGTTTACTAATTCCAATACGATCCATAATATATATACCCGAATGAAACTCTGGCTTATCAAAAATAAATGAAGGAATAGTATTAATAAAGGACTTAATAAAAAATTCTCCGTCATACTGTTTTGTTTCCTGGGATTTATTCTCTGCGACAATAAGTATAGTAGATATCTGTGGGTTACGAACAAGTGTTGATTCAACGCTCGAAAGCTGGTTATTATAGGGATTAGCTAGATTTCGAGTTTGATATCGCACTTCCGAAAATAATATAGATAACAGGACAAATACAAGAGATAGAGAAAATATTGTTTTATAGCGATTTAAAACATAATTAAAAATAGATTCTCTTTCTTTGTAGGCCAAAACAATTATTAGCATAACCAATAAGAAGAGCAGTTCTCGTCTTCCATAATTGAAAGCTAGTATGAACGCTGCAAAAGTATAGCTGATTAGTTCAATAGATATTTTTTTTGAAGTTATTACTGCATATAAAAAAATTGTGTAAAAAACAATGGTTAGTGATTTAATTATTAGAATTACGTATGGGTTTACTTTTATATTATATTCTTGATGAAATATCTTAATCCATTCGAAATCACTAAATATTGATATAGTTAATAAGATGAAAATTGATATCGAGAAAATATATGCAGATATGATTTTATTTATATATATGTTTTTTTTACTTTTAATTAATATTGTTGAGATAACGTCTCTATACTCTTTATTTATGAAAGTCACGCATAAAAATTTAAAAAATAAAACACATAATATCAAATATAATAATACTTCATAAATATAGTCTAATGGCAAGAAATGGAATTGATCATTTGCGTATAAATAGATCATGGTATATAAACCAACATGAAAAAAGAAACCAACTGCTATAAAGTCTTCGAGGACAAGTTTTTTTTTGAAAAATGGGTTTGCCATGATAAATGTAAAAAGAACTATAGCTAGATAATCAATATAATGAAAAGAGGTTACAAGAGTATTATTCATCTAAAACTCTTATAAAAACATCAAGATATTTTTTTGCAATCGCATCATGTTGATAATTATCTAAAGCATATTTTTTTGCTTGATGACCTAAGGATACTCTAGATTTCTTATCATTTACTAGCTTAGTAATTTTATCCTCAAGTTCGCTTACATTTCCCTCGTGATATATCATGCCACACGATGCTAGCACCTCAGGAATAGCTCCGGAGTCAGAGCCTATGCAAGCACATCCAGCAGCCATAGCTTGCGCTATAACATGCCCAAATTGTTCAACCCAGTATTTTGTGGTAAGCGATGGTAAAACAAATATATCTATTTGACTGAGAATATTGAACATTTTAATTTGCTCAACAGTTTTGATATGTATTAGTTTATCTCCTAATCCTATTGCCCAGTCCTTTCCTCTTTCTTCTAGCAAGTTACCATCCCCAACAAGGATAAGTTTAACATGATTATTTTTTAAGTTTTTTACTGCCTCTACAAGATTCTCTACACCCTTTTGCTCCACAATTCTCCCTGCATATGCAATGTAGATATCATTTGGCTTTTTCGAGAATTTAAAACCACATGAAAAGTTATTTTTAATATCAACGCCTACTTGTGGTAAAACTAATGAATATTTATTATATTTTTTTTCTTTTTTTAACAGTTCATTTGCTTTTATGTTACCTGTGACTATCGCATTAGAAAGACAGAATGATATTTTTGTTAGAAGTATCTTAATAATATTTTTAGGGAATGTTGGTTTATTATTAAGATTATCCCAAATAAAGAAAATTATTTTTGAGTTGAATGATAAAATTTTTGAGAATATGCATGCCTGAAAACCCAAAAGTGAGTGAGGGTCCTCTTCTATGTAAACCACGTCTGGCTTGAATTTATATATAATTCTGATGAATTTAAAAATCTCAAATGTAAGTGTCATCTTGGAAGAATAGCTTGTTAATAATTCGATATTATTCTTTAAGTATTCATTTTCAATAGGGTAAATCTTGCCTCTCAATTCATTAGTTATACTTTTAGGTATTAGAATTTTTAGGTTATCTTCTTCTGAGAGGCGCATTTTAAGATGCTCCATCTTTTTCTGTCCGAAATAGTTCATGCAAGCTCTAGATACAATGAGTATATTCATTTCATGAAGTTAATGAGTTAAATATGAATTTAGGGATTTCTCTTGTTCTTGAAAAAAGAATAGGAAAAATAAATATGCCTGCAAAAAATGAAATAACTGATGCTAAAGAAGCTCCGTATATTCCATAAGTTTGTATAAGTATCAAATTTAGTACGACATTAGCAATTACTACGAATAATGTGATAGCCATTAATTCAAGCTGCAGGGAATTTCTCATATACCATGATGTTATTAAAAAATTCAACGAATTGGGTATAAATGAAAAAATGATGATATTCAAAGCTATTTGATACAATAAAAATGATCTGTCAAATATAGTACTTATGAGTATAGGAGAAATTAATTGAAATATTATAACCAATAGAATGGAGCCGAAAAAAAAATATTTTAATGATTTTTTATAGAACATCAGATATTCTTCGTTTTTAGCTTTTAATGTAAATGATTTTATACCTGATACTAAAAGGGCAGGTATTAGGTACATCAATTCAATGATTCTAGAGTATACACTATAGTAACCTGCTACTTCATATCCCAAAAAGTAGACCAACATAAATACATCTGTCCTTATGATCAACACAGTCAGAAATCCAATAATAAGATAGGGAAATGCAGCTTTATATATCACCTTAAAATTATTATAAAACTCTATAAATGAAAAGTGTATTTGATTTTTCTTAATTAATAATATTTGAGAAGTAACTAAGATAATATGCGGGAGAACATAAATAGTAGCAAGCATAAATACATCAATGATTATTATGTCTTGAATATAAATAGCAATTAAATAAATTATTATAAGTATAGAATTAATTATTACTTGGGTTTTATAAAACTTTATGAATGTATTTTTATGAAATGAATAGTCTACAAAAAAATCAGATAGAGAAACTAGTTGGATAAACATTAGCATCAATATGTAGTTTTCTTTCTCATAGAATAAGATTAGTGATGAAAATAAACCAAATACCAGAAAGATTAATTTGAAGGTAAATATGGCATTTATTATTTCACTTTCTTTTTCTTTGCTGTCAATTATAATTTTTTGTGTTAGAGAAGTTAAACCAAATTTAATAAAAATTGAGATGACCGAAAAAACTGCCAAGTAATAGAATAATTCTCCAAAATCATCTTTATTTAATAATACTGCTGACAACTTGTAGAATATGACGGTAATTATTAATGAATTAATTTTAGCAAAGGAGGGCCACAAGGATCGCTTGAAAATATTTATAATATCTTGATAAATCAAATGTCTAGAAGCCTTTTAATTTTTTTGTAAATTACCGGGAAATGATTTCTGAACCTTTCTTTAATTATAAAAATATAATTGTAAATTCTTGGATATCTATAAGCTAAATTATAAACAAATCTGGAATTAGTTCTTCCATATTTCTTCATACCTCCACTTGCATGATAGTTCTTTATGGGGACATCCCATCTTTCTCCATACATTTTATTCAACAACCCTATGTATTCATTTGGTACTCTGAAATCGACGTCATTAATTCTCACTATCGTAATCTTTCTTAATAAGGCTTCGGGATAAATAAAATGCATGCACTCGTAAAAGTCTTTTCTTTTACTAAAAAAATATAGATCTGTGTACTCACCGTTTCTAATTGCAGATAAAATAGCATTATTATGCCTTTTTATAGTAAAACCTTTTGCTATAAGAAGTGATTTTAATCTTTCTATATTTTGTATTTCAAAATCTCTCAGAAAGATGTCTGTATCCTCATCGTAATCTATCAAAGCTTTATCTCTGATAATTCCCAACAGAGTTCCAAAAAAAATACAATAATCCTGTTCTAAAGTGTCTAGAATTTTAAAAATATCTCTTAGGTTTGTTAAAGCATGATTAATATTCATGAATCTACCTTATTGAATATCTCTAATAGCTGCTTGATTATCATTACTTCCAATTCAGCTATAACAAGAAGGTGAAAAACTTATTATATCTGAGATATCATTTAATGATACTGGACGAATATTCTTAATCACTCTATCTGGATTATTCATTTCATTGATACAACCAAAGAAATTGTCGATTGAATCTATACTCTCATTAAAAAAATCTAGTGCCTGTGCCTCGATGAATAGAAGCCTCAATTCGTAGATTAAATCCTCGATATATCTGTTAGCTGTTAGAATCATATTTTTTTGAGTACTATTCTGGCAACATACGCATCATCAGATTTATATTTCGCAAATCCAAATCCTTCTATCATATATACAACTTTAAAAGACATCTCAGAAGACAATAAGATGAAATCTTGAATATTTATATAACGTCTGTAATGCGATGAAGTTTCTTTTTGTTGATACTGATCTTTGATAGTTCTAAATTCTAGGCAGAAATAGCTATTTGATGAAAGTAATTTTGAAACAAATTTAAGTAAATTTAATTCTGCATTTTCATCGATAGCATGCAGAAAGAAACGTGAGTATATTAGTGCATTAGACCACTCGCTTTCAATGTTTTTTATAAATTCATTGTGAGATAATCCATTGTCGAAATCTAGCTCTTGAAAGTTAACATTGTCTAGACTCATATGTTGAGCTTTTTTTTGACAAGTAGAAATTGCCGATAGAGAGCCGTCTATTCCTAGAACATTAAGTCCATGAGAAGCAAAAAATAAGCTATCTCTTCCATTTCCACAACCTATATCTATAATTTTTTTTGTAGGAGAAAATTCATTAAGGACATACGCAGCGAACTGAGATGGGCATAATACTAACTCAGTGTTAGAGTAGAAATTATTCCAATATTTAATATTTTTATTACTCAGGATTTTTTGCCTAGATTATTAATTTAATTATACATGCATCCGCATATATGTATATAAAGTTTATTGATAGTTGTTAACCGTGTTAGCCTTCATTATATTAAGTAATACATCTATTAGTAGTAATATTATTAATTAAATTTGTTCGCTTTTTTAGTAAGTTTAATAGCAATCTTTTCTATAATGCTATTTTTTTTACTATACTCTTTTGAAGTTTTTATGAATCGTTTTTTTTCCATCCTTGGTTAATTCTTTTTTTGAGTGTAAATACTCCAATGATGTAAATGTTTATAATTCTCTTTTAGAAAAAATATCCCTGTTTGTTTTTACAAATAATGTTTCGAATGGGGAAAGGCTTCTGCTATAAAAAGCTGATCTCCTAAGGGAATCTCCATTCTTAACAGATATAACCTTTTCTCTGATTTTTCTTTGAATGCCCTCTTTCCAGTCATCTCCATGAACAACAGCTTGGGGTTTTAGCTGCATCAAGTTTCTTTATAACTAAGTTCTCTTTGTGGTATGACAGATTTAATGCCTTTAATACTCTTAATTACATTATATCTTTGATCATAGTTCGTATAAGGAACTCGTTTATAAGATACTATTGCATTGTCTGTGAGTAGACAAACAATCACTTCCCCATGCTAGCAGCTTCATTAATTGTTTTATATGTCCAGGATGAATAAGATCTGCACTCATAGCTACATAAACTGTATTTACCATATTTTATCCTTATATTTTCTCACTATCATTTTCTACAAGTGATGAACAATGAGTTTATTAGTCTCTCTTGATTTACTACTTCATTGAATATATTAGCACTATCACATTTTTCATGAATCTTTATAGAATGAAAACCAACGGTTTCAAGTTTTTTTGTCAATGAATACTTATCCCACATCCACAAATGTCTACTGTTACCATAAATTGAAACCATCCTATCAAACATAGTTTTAGCTCTATGCTTCTCATAACCTAAATGAGTACTTCTCAGTAAACTAATCGATGCCGTAGATTTTCTGTCTGAATTAAGATCATTTATGTACTTATTAATATGATATTCAAAGTCAGGCACAATTAGACCAAAAATACTGTTATTTTTTAGAATTTTATGTGTATTTTTTATGGCAACAAGAAAATCATCATAAGATAAGTGTTCAAGAACATGTGAACAAAAAACAGCATCACATGTTTCTTCTCTAACAGGTATACCCTTAACTATATCTCCATATCGTGTTTTTTTTTCAAACTTTACTCTTTTACTTGTTAGTAAATGTCCAAAAATTGGGATTTTAGATATGAGTAGTGTCGGAGATGAATCAAAGTTAATCCACCCTTTAGGTTGTGGTCCGGGTCCACACCCATATTGAATCTTTTTCATAAAATTACTCAGTAAAAAAATTAATATACTCACTGAACCAATTATTAACTGTGAATTTACTTGAATATTCAAGGTTTGTTCGTAACAGTTTTTCTTTTTGTTCTTCTGAATATGACACAAGTCTCATCAAACCATCTGTGATAGATTCTATATCATAAGGATTGACAAGTATACTTCTGCCATCGCCACCTATTTCTTTCATTGATGTATTATTAGAGGTAATGTTTAATTTTTTTGATGCATAAGACTCTATGATTGGCAGTCCAAATCCTTCACCTAAAGAGCAAAATAATACGCCTGATGTTCTATCTAATAGTGATATAAGTTCTGTGTTGGTAACGTATCCAATAAAATATACATTCTTCTTAAATTCAAGTTTGCTAATTGTTTTAAGTATTTCATCAGAAAATCTATTTTTTATTCCTGCAATTACATAATAATATTCTGCGCTCGATTGTTTCATGAATACATCAAAAGCATGCAGCTGATTAATGATATTTTTTCTAGGGTCTATATGACCATATGAAAGAAAATATTTTTTATCAGTAAGACCATATTTACTCAGAACAGAATTTACAACTTCAGGATTTTTTTTATTAAAGAACAGCGGGTCTATTCCTGGATAAACTACACTCATTTTTCCTTTGGGGTAGCCAATTTTATCTAAAAATATGTCCCGTGTAGAGTGAGAAATGAAAGAGACAAAGTGAGCGTGGTTCTTAGCAAAATCAAGAGCTTTTTTCTTTATTTCAATTTCTTTTTTTTTAAAAAACATTGGAAATTGAATTGGAAGTAAGTCATTTATAGTAATAGATGATTTTGAATTCCCATTAGTATATATATTCCAGTGCCAAACATGATTAATTCTCTCATTCAAATTTATTTTTTTTGATATTAAATGAGATACTGCTTTGAAGAAGTAGGAGATAGGTTTATTAGTTGAAAAAGAGTTTATGGGCACATATTTCTTTTTTAAAATTGAAGCAAGTTCTGAATTATACCGCCCTGATCTATCATAGAAGATGATATCTAAATCAGAGTATTTTGAAAGTTGATTCAAATACCCGCTAATATATGAGTAAACTACATTGTGTGCCCCAGATTTATATTTAATACCAAGTCCTGATATATCAATTGCTATTTTTTCCAATGGCTTAAATCCTCATCGAGCAAATTTTCTAAGCTCTCTATATCATAGTTGAAGACATTTTTTATATCCTGTGGAAATAAAACTGAGCTAGGCTTTTTTTGGCAAAAAAAGAAAAAAAGTTTTTGTACTATTTTACTCAATACTTTTGGTACATACATACGATACTTTAAATTAAAAATATTTGCAAAAGAATATAGTTTGACAATAAATTTATACTTTGAATAAAATGTTTTATTACTATTTACAAGTAATTTATGGTTTTCAAGATAAGGTATACCTAAATAATCATGAATAGACTTAAGAAATAAAGTGCTATCTATATCATCGTAAAATAATACTAAAGTATCAAAGTTTTCTTGATACATTTTTGTGGAACTATATTTCAGACATACATTTTTTAATTGAAATGTCCATGGGTATGAATTTTCTGAAAAATATTTTTCCTTGTCAAAAAAATTTTTTATGGATAAATCAATGTTGTAAAGACTTTTTAATTGAAAATATAAAGATTTTGCCTGATCATATGGATTTCTGTGTATGATGATTATCCTAGGTAAATCTTGATTGTATTTTTTATAAACTTGTTTAATGGTTTCTATAGATGTTTCAGCATAATAAAGATAATCGTTTGAACATTCTCCGCAAAGTTTAGATTTATTATCTTCAAATATAGAAAGGTATGATTCAACATCTCTTATCCTATTATTTTGTGGTTCTTCAGTTCCACCTAAAAAATCTGGCATCTTAGAAAAGAATCTATTCTCTTTTATATCGGGCATAAATATAGATTCTTGTTCCCTTAAATAATCATATATTGATGTAGTTGCTGATTTAATTGATCCTACTATAAGAAAATTAGGTAGCATATGTTTTGTAGTTTTTGATGAAGTCTTCGATAGTTATGTCGAGTCCTAACGATAAGTCAGTGGTAGGGTTCCATCCCAAATCATTAATTTTTTTTGAACACATTAGCTTCTTAGATAAGCCCTCTGGTTTGTTTTCATTGAAAATAAGTTTTCCTTTGTACTCTAATTTGTTTTGTATCAATGCAGCAATATCTCTTATGCTTATGTCACTACCGTAACCTACATTAATTATAGGAGCCATATCTTTGTTGATAATATTCATATACACATCATCTTGAAGATTACAGATATGAATAATGGCATCCGCCAGATCGTCAGAAAATAAAAATTCGCGCATAGGTTTTCCACTACCCCATATCTCAACAGAGTCTATATTATTAATTTTTGCATGATGAATTTTTCTTATTAGAGCTGGTAGAACATGTGAATTTTCAAGGTGATAATTATCATTAATTCCATATAAATTAGTAGGCATAACTGCAAGATACTTAGTTCCATACTGTCTATTCAAGGCCCAACATATTTCTATACCGGTAATTTTTGCAATAGCATACGATCGATTTGTAAATTCTAACTCTTGTGTCCCTAAGTATTCTTCCTTGATAGGTTGTGGACAATCTTTTGGGTAAATACATGAAGTACCTAAATAAATTATTCTTTCTACATTGTGTTTGTAGCTTGATGAGATTATATTCTGGGCTATAGAAAGATTATCTAAAAGAAAATCTGCTGGAGCGTTTAGGTTCGCTTGTATTCCGCCTACTCTTCCTGCAGGTATAATTACAACTTGAGGTGAAACGGATTGAATAAATTTCTCAGTTTTTTCCTGAGAGGTTAATTCAAGCTCTTTGTGACTTCTTAAAATAAGTTGTTCATAACCATAGGATAGTAATTTTCTTACCAATGCAGAACCTACTAATCCGGTATGTCCTGGTATATATATTTTTGTGTTAAGTGGTAAATAATTAGACATTGCTATCCTTGAGGGCACAATTTACCATATCTTCGATTAAACCATCAATTGTATATTCACGTTTCCATGCTAATTTTTCAATTGCTTTTTGTGAATCTCCAATTAATGAGTTTACTTCAGCAGGACGAAAAAATTTATTACTAATTTTTATAATCTGCTTATTTTTATATATTGCTACTTCATTTAATCCTTCGCCTTCCCACTTAATATTCATTCCAAGGCAATCTGCAGTCTTAGAAATAAATTGTTTTACAGAGTATTGTTCGCCAGATGAGATAACATATTCATCTGGAGTTTCTTGCTGTAACATTAACCACATGGCAACAACGTAATCTTTAGCATGGCCCCAGTCTCTTTTTGCATTGATATTTCCTAAATATAAACATTCTTGATTATTTTTGAAAATATTACATAACCCATTTACTACTTTTTTTGTAACAAATGTGTCGCCTCTCCTAGGGCTTTCATGATTAAATAGAATTCCTGCACATGCAAACATATCATATGCTTCTCTATAATTTATGGTAATAGCGTGAGCATATAACTTTGCAATAGCATACGGGCTTCTTGGCATGAAAGGTGTTTTTTCATTTTGTACTTTGTGACCGGAATTTCCAAAAAGCTCAGATGTTGAAGCTTGATAAAATTTGGTCTTACCAATTAATCCGAGTGACCTGATAGAATCAAGTAGTCTAAGCGTACCGGCGGCTGTAACATTGTTTGTATATTCAGGCAAATCAAAGCTTACTTTTACATGTGATTGAGCGGCAAGGTTGTATATTTCATCGGGCTTTATTTTATTAACCAGATTGACAACTGATATTGTGTCAGTCAAATCACCATAATGAAGAAAAAAAGACTTATTGAAATATTTGCTATTAGTATAAATGTGATCAATACGTTTCGTGTTGAAAGAAGAACTTCTTCTTATTATCCCATGAACTATATAATCTTTTTCTAAAAGAAGTTCCGTAAGATATGATCCATCTTGGCCAGTTATACCTGAAATTAATGCAATCTTCTTATCTGTCATAAAGGTCGTCTAATCTCTCTATATCATCCTCACGTAGAGAATTTCCAATCTGTATCTCGACAATTTTCAAAATACTGTCAGCTTTATTTTCTATCCTATGGATTTTTTCTTTATCTATATAGATATTATCACCTTTAGATAGCGTATGAAGTTTATCTTCTAAAGTAACCGTAGCTACGCCATCAATAACAAACCAATGTTCAGCTCTATGAAAATGTCTCTGCAAGCTTGTTGCTTGTTGAGGCTTAATTTCAATAACTTTGACCTTAAAGCCAGATTCTTCTTTGAGAACTTCAAATCTACCCCAAGGCTTCATCACATTATATGTGTTTTCCAATAATGGATCTTCATTTTCTTTTAGATAATTGACAACATCTGAAATGCTATTATCTTTTGTTAAATCTGAAACTAACAATGCATCCTCAGTATCGACGACAGCAATATTGTTGATATTTGATATAAAAATTTTTCTTTTGTCAGACATAACAACATTGTTTTTAGAATTAAAAAATAAATTATTACCTAACGAATAATTGTTATTATCTGACATATTAATATCAAGATAAGATTTGTATGTTCCCAGGTCTGACCATCCGAAGTCAAATATACTTACTTTTACATTTATATTTGTGTTTTTAATCTCCTCCATGATTGCATAGTCGATAGATACTACTTCAGACTTAGCATAATCTGATTCATTGATAGTGATGTTATTGCTGATCTCCTGTCTTTCATTCCAAGCCTTGAGTAAATAACCATAATTATCATTTTGCAATTTTTGCATTAAGTCTATCCATGTAGATGGGTGCATGATGAATATACCCAAATTCCATGCGTAATTTCCTTTTATTATTTTATTTAGTATAGCTTGTGATGGCTTCTCTATAAATTCCTCAAATTGTTTAACCTCATTCTTCCCGGAGAATTTGATGTAGCCATGAGATGATGAGGCTCTTTTTGGTTTAATACCAAATAAAAAAATTTCTCTTTTTTTCGTTTCTTCAATCGCTCTAGTAATGTGAGAAGAATAATAGTTGTCATCGTTAAAATAATGATCTGTAGGTAGAATAATGAATAAATTATCATTGTGTTTTTCTATAGAATGTAAAGCTGCTAGTGTTAAAGCTGGCGCTGTATTATTAGCAACTGGTTCAAGAATAATATTTACAGGCAATTTTAAATCTAGTTCGTCAATTTGATCATGAACTATATATTGAAATGACCTAGAAGTAACAATAATTATATCTGTGATTGACGCTTTTTCACAGTTTATATGTAATGACCTTAAAATTGTTTTTTGAAAAAGTGATTTATCATCAAAGTTTTGAATAAACTGTTTAGGTAGATTGTACCTGGATATTGGCCATAGCCTAGTACCGGATCCGCCGCATAATAGGACTAATGTTATTTTTTTCATAGATTAAAACAGTATAGTCTGAATTGTGAGGAAATTAAATGGATTGAATATTTAATTCTATATAACTATTTAATATACCTGGGTGCATGTTAGAATAAAAAATCATCAAAAAAATTATAATATTATCTACCATTAGTCTGTTAATAAGCTCCGCGGCATATTTGTTGATAGAGAGAAAATATGAGGTTAGTATCTCAGCCAAGATTGATGATATTTTTTTAAGTGCAAGTTTTTTGCATGATGCTCCTCTATTTCAAAATATTTTGATTTCGCAGAGATTAGGAGTGAGTAATCATTTCACCATAGAGTATAATCCACGAACAAAGATATATAAATTTAATACAAATAATCCAGATATTAAGAATGAGGCAAATAATTTATTTCAAGAGGTCTATATCAATGAACTAGATCGATATAGTAAAAAACAAATCGGCGCATTAAATTATGAAAATTTGTCAGAGCATTTAAGTATGCAGCTTAATCAAATTAAACATATTAAGCATGTAGGTGTTGATTTATTATCGGACAAATTAAAATTAACTTTTAGTGACATCAGAATTAAACCATCTTTTTTAAAACTGTTCGCTCTTAGTTTGACTCTCGTTTTTATTGTATTTATAACTCTTAATATAACCGCTAGAAGACCATCGTCTTAAAGAAAAATCTACTAGGGATCAGATTATAGATTTTTTCTACACATTCATCTAAGCTTAATTTTGATGTATCTAGGCTTAGTTCCGGAGTTACAGGTTTTTCATATGGTGAACTTATCCCTGTAAAATTTTTGATTTTTCCTTCATTTGCGAGTTTATAATGTCCCTTGACATCTCTTTCCATGCAGGTATTGAGTTTTGTCGATAAGAATATTTCGTAAATATTTTCAGCAAAAATATTCCTCGCATAGTCTCTGTGTCTTTGCAGTGGAGAAATTGTTGCAACGATAACTAAATGGCCTTTATTATAAAAATTCTCTGTTAAGTGAGTAATTCTTTTGATATTTTCGTCTCTATCAGACTTGCTAAATCCGAGATCAGCATTCAAGTTACTTCTTAGTTCATCTCCATCTAGTAGAGTAACAAGATTAATATGGTTCAGAATTTTTTTCTTTAAAGCAATCGCGATTGTGGATTTACCTGAACATGGTAGACCAGTGAACCATATAACAAGTTTTTTATTATCATTCATAATATGATTAACCCATAGCTTAGAAAGAAGAATCGAACCATCGACCTAAGCGTTGCAAGTACGATGCTCTGCCTGATGAGCTATTCCGGCTTGACACTATAAAAATATCTCAACTTATAATAACATAACATACACAGCATGAAAATTTATCTTAATGGTAAGGAAAAAAAAATAGAATATGGCACTACTATTGCCATATTGTTTCAGAGTTTAGAAGCTGAGTCTAAATACTATGCTATTGAGGTGAATCGAGTTATCATTCCGAAGTCTAATCATCAAGGTTATATTTTTGAAGATGGTGATAAAGTAGAAGTAGTCACCGCAATTGGAGGCGGATAATGAAAAAACTTGTGATTGATAGCAAAGAGTATAATTCTAGATTGATTATCGGTACTGGGAAATATAAAAACTTCCATGAAACTGTAAGTGCTATCAAAGCAAGTGGATGTGAGATTGTAACTGTTGCCATAAGACGTATGAATATTGGTCAGGATAAAAAATCAGAGAATCTACTTGATGTAATCTCCCCCAATGATTACACCATACTGCCTAACACTGCCGGATGTTATACAGCTAAAGATGCTGTAAGGACCTGTGACATAGCTGAAGAATTATTGAATGGAGAGAAATTAGTTAAACTAGAAGTGCTAAGTGAAAGTAAGACACTATTCCCAAATATTATAGAAACTATCAAGGCAGCTGAAATGCTAGTAAAAAAAGATTTTAAAGTTATGGTTTATACAACAGATGATCCAATAGTTGCAAAAGAACTTGAAAATATTGGCTGTGAATGTGTGATGCCTTTGGGCTCAGCTATCGGTTCTGGAATTGGGATAATTAATGAGTACAATATTAGAGAAATAATAGAAAATGCAACTGTTCCCATCATAGTAGATGCAGGTGTTGGTACAGCAAGTGATGCGTGCATAGCAATGGAACTAGGTTGTGATGGAGTGCTCATGAATACAGCCATAGCATGTGCACAAAATCCCATCCTAATGGCAAATGCAATGAAACATGCTGTAATTAGTGGCAGAGCGGCATTAAGCGCAGGCAGAATAGATAAAAGACAGACAGGCTCACCATCTTCACCAAAAGTTGGATTAATTACAGGTGACTAGACCTGTATATTATAAATCATTTCGTTCTAGAAAATTTCAGGAACTAGACAGACCTAAAAGATCCATCTTAGATATTCTTGCAAGTGAAAAAAATATTATTATTGATATAGGGTGTGGAACAGGTGAATCAACTTTAGCCTTAAAAAATATGTTTCCAGAATATAATATCTGTGGAATAGAGGCATACAAACCTGGTGTCAAAAATCTTCTTAATAATAATATTTATGCCCATTATGGTGATGCATTAGAAATAATTGAAGAGCTTAATGAAAATAGTATTAGTCATATTTATATGTTATTTCCTGATCCATGGCAAAAAAAGAAGCATAGAAAAAGAAGATTGTTTAATGAGTATACTTTCAATATTATTAAATCAATTTTAAAGAAAAATGGTTTTTTTCACTTTTCAACAGATAATATAAGTTATGCTCTGGAAGCAAAGAAAATTATGAGTAGCGTAACCTCTAATAATATTGAGTTTTCAAAAAATCGTGGTTTCCGCCCTATAACTAAATTTGAAAAGAAAGGAATTTCTAAGAAGAATTTTATTTTTGATTTAATTTATATTAAGTAGCAGATGATTTACGCTCTATAATTAATGATAATAAAAAACCAAATATAATTCCGGTCCAAATATGTGTATTGATGCCTGAATAAATTTCGATAGATAGCATAGGAAATATTAAAGTGCTAAAAAAAGTAATCCATGAAACACTACCTTTTCTCTTGTCACTATCATAAAGAGAAGTCATTTTTTTAAGCTTTATAAGTGGAACAACCGCAAAAATGACAATAATACCTAATGTTGCTTTTGGTAAATCAAAAAGTAATGGGGTTGCATACAATAATGTAATCATAACAATTAGCATTGAAGTAAGTGATGAAATTGGACTATATGAACCAACAGATTCATTTACTGCAGATCTGGAAAACGATCCAGATACAGGATATGCACCAGAAATACTTGATGTAATATTTCCAAGCCCTTGCCCAAATAATTCCTGATTAGAATTCACTGGCGTTGGATACTTATATAATTCGACTCCTTTAGAATTTTTAACAGGTTCTTTTTGCTCTAGCTGTCTTGCGATAGCGATGGCTTCCATGAAGCCAACAAAGCTAATAATGACAGTGTGAATTATAAACAATATAAAAAGCTCTGAACTTATATTTATCATAGGTAGAGAAAAGCTTGGTAAGCCATCTGGGATAACTCCAACTATTGGTCCATTGTAGCTTATACTTTTAGAAAGCATTATTGTTGCTACTACCGCTGATAAGACTGCGATGTTTCCAAATATCTGGTACTTTGTGAGTTTATTTTTAAATACATATAAAATTACCAAAGCTACTAGTGACATTAAAACAGCATATGAATTTATAGGTGTATTTTCCAAGAAATTACTCATATTAATTAAATTATTGAGAGAAACGTTATTTAAACCAAAAACCTTACTCAGTTGAGAACTAGCAATTATTAATGCTGCTGCAGATGTGAACCCAAGGATGACATGCTCTTTTAAAACAATATCAATTAATTTTCCTGCCTTAACTAAAGAGAGTGTAATTTGAAAAACGCCAACACTTAGAGCCAACATAATTGCAAGCGGTACATAAAGAGATTCATCGCCTAAAGATAAAGATGTTATAGCTACAGCTGTTAAAAGGCTGACCATAGCTACAGGGCCTGTTGCTAAATATCTTGATGAACCAAAAAATGAGGCAATTGCAACTGGAACAAATGCTGCATACAATCCATAGACTGGTTCAAGATTAGCTAGAGTAGCATAAGCCATTGATTGAGGAATAATAATCATAGCTATCGTTGTCCCAGCAATAATATCTCTGGTTAGGTAATCTTTTTTTGATATAGCATTTGGTAGCCAAGATGTGAAGTTTAAAAATAAAGACCGAATATATAATAAATAATTGATAGTTAGAGCCTCATGACCAATTTGTCTAGTGGCTATAATATAAACATAATGCAGTATTTACAAGAGTGATAAGTTCGTATCAAAAAATTTTTAAAAAAACATGCTCGCTGATAAAGACATCATAAGATATCATATTAATGATATGGCTAATTTAGAATGATAAAAAAATGGAATACAGAAAACTAAGTAATACTGATTTAAACGTGAGTCTAATATGTTTAGGGACTATGACATATGGTGAACAAAATAGTGAAAAAGAAGCTCATGAACAGTTAGATTACTCGATAGCAAACGGTATTAATTTAATTGATACAGCCGAGATGTATGCTATTCCCCCAAAAGAGGAGACACAGGGTGCAACTGAAAAAATAATAGGAGCTTGGTTAACTAAGAGAAAAGATAGAGAAAAAATCTATTTAGCTACAAAAGTTGCTGGACCAGGGATGGAATACCTTCGAGGCGGTTCTAGATTAAGTAAAAAACATATATTTCAAGCTATAGATCAGTCATTAAAAAGATTAAACACAGATTACATTGATTTATATCAGGTGCATTGGCCAGAGAGAAAGTCTAATTATTTTGGGCAACTTGGGTATGATTATTCTCAAGACATGGGGGTTTCTATAGATGAAACTTTAGAAGCGATGTCAGATTTAGTTGCATCAGGAAAAGTTAGATACATAGGTATCTCAAATGAAACGCCATGGGGAACTAATAAATATTTAAAGCTCGCAAATGATAAAAGGTTAGAAAAAATTGTAAGTATTCAAAATCCATATTCATTACTAAATAGAATCTATGAAGTTGGTTTAGCAGAAATCTCTCAACATGAAAATATAGGACTTCTCGCATATTCACCGCTTGGCTTTGGACAGCTAACTGGTAAATATATTTCAAAAACTGAAAAAGATTCAAGGCTAGGATTATTTGGAGATTGGTTTACACGTTATAGTAATAATCAGTGTCTAGATGCAGTAAAGAAATATTCAAATATTGCTAAGAAGTACAACTTATCTCTTACTCATCTTGCTCTAGCATTCGTCAACTCCAGACCGTTTGTATCATCAAATATTATTGGGGCTACTACCATGAAACAATTGAAAGAAAATATTGAATCTATAAATATACAAATAACTGATGATATATTAGAAGACATTAATGAAGTCCATATGTCTCAGCCAAATCCTGCGCCTTAACATATTTAAAATATCACTTAAAATAATCAGTAACTTTATGAATCAATTCATTGATATCTTTATTATAATCAAGATCCTTTGTTCTAATATCAATAATGCCCGGTCTTATTAAGAATGAATTTTTACTCCAGTATTTCCCTGCATCATGATTTATGATTAAGGATGAGATTTTTAAAAAATTAATAATTTTGAAAGTACCTTTCTTTAATTTAACATTCATTCCATAAGGGACTCTTGTCCCTTCTGGGAAAATAACCAATGTTCTTCTTTTTAGAAGATGATCTTCACATGAACGTATAATTTTCTTTAATGAATTTACGCCATCTGATCTATCTATCGAAATATTTTTTAATAGGTACAAACACCATCCAAATAAAGGGATCATCAAAAGTTCTTTTTTAAGAATGAATATTGGCCTATCAACATAAGCTGCTAAAAAAATAGTTTCCCAAGCAGACTGATGCCTTGCAATGATAAGTTGTGATGTATTTATTTTTGGTCCATTCATTTGATATGAAAGAGAACAGATATATTCTAAAAAAAATAAGTTATACCTACACCATAATTTACTGAATTTTAAGCAAAAGTTATAAGACAAAAGTCCTACTATAAAAGTAATGGGGCCGAAAGCTAATACAGATATAATTAAATTTAGCCAAAAAAGTAGTGACTTAAATATTAAGAATATATTGCTTATCATAATCAATTACATATTGAACAGCAGCATACAGATCATCGAATAAATTAATTTCAGGCATTTGATTTTTTATCTCATTACCGTTACCTGTTCTCACTCCTAATGGTTTGCATCCGGATGATAATGCTGCAACCATATCTGTTGGCGAATCACCAATTGCAAAGATATCAGATAGGTCAATTCCTAATCGATCAGCAATTTCAAGATACATACCAGGCTGTGGCTTTCTTTTGGTTGAACTTGAATCTGGATGATCATAGCAATAATGAGTAGAGAATATTTCACCTCCATGCTCTAGACAACTTGTAATAAGTTTATTATGAGTCTCAAGCACATCCGTGTATTTAATAATACCTCTACTAACGCCCGCTTGATTCGATAATAATAATACTCTGTATGATTCTTTTGTTAATAAACCAATAGCATCAAGACTTCTGTCTATTGGAATCCATTCACGAGGACTTTTTATA
>CERI01114739.1_pt1 | contig 22810 bp, 23 predicted proteins | sample 350261 | NCBI WGS metagenome assembly CERI01 (sample SAMEA2620979, study PRJEB7988) | marine metagenome | isolation source: saline water (ENVO:00002010), including
AATTTTAAATTATATGTTCCATTTACTGAACAAACCCCCCCTCCCTCTATTGATGGATATTCAATTAGAGCATCACAAATTAATGTAAATATCAGTGAAACAAGATATTTCTTATTATCAAATAATTTATCAAATGAATTAATACATTTAATACATTCCTTTGGACCAATTGTTTAGAAGAGTAAGAAATATGAAAAAATAAAAAGTCGGAAGAAATAATGGAAAAAGAAATTATAGTTTAAAGAAGTAACTAATAAAATTTAAATTTATCTATTTTAAGTTTATGGATTATTTTTTAATGGAGAAAGTAATTATAACATTTGGAAAATATGATTTATTACATTCCGGTCATAAAAATTTATTAAAGCGTGCAAAAGAAGAGGGATGTAAATTAATTGTTGGTATATACAGTGATTGGCTAATTTTAACACAAACCGGGTTATCTTCTATACAAGATGAAAAAATACGAATGAAAAATGTAAAGGAATTGGAATATGTCGATGAAGTTTTTCTACAAGAGTCTTTAGAAGATAAAGCATTACATATAAAGAACCATAATGCATCATTGCTTGTAATGGGTTGGGATGAAGATTGGTCTGAAATTTTAAAAAATTGTCCTTGTGATGTAAAGTTCTTTCAAAAAACACCAGATATTTCATCTACACAAATCAAAAAAAAATTTTTTCCTAAAAGAGATAGTTATATATCAAAAATGGTACATCTTCCGGGTACTTATAAACATCCCGATACTCCGTCAAATGAAATATTTCCATTAAAGAAATATGATTTTTATGGTTATGAAATCTATGGACCTAAAAATTATAATACGATGAAAAACTATTATGAACACAATTTTACAGGAAATGAATCAATGATGACGCATTCTAAAGTAAAATGGCAGAAGAAAGTAAAGAATATTGATTATAGGGGAGTATTTAAGTTAGAAAATTTTGAACCAGCAAAATTTATACCTGGTAATTATTGTGGTACAAAAAAATGTCATAGAGGTACAACAGCATGTTTGCATATTAAAGGACCCGATGCTTTAATGGAAACCGAAAACGGACCAGAAGTACGACCATGTTGTCGTCATAGATTAAATAATATGTTATTAGATGTAATAACCCTTCTAAAAGAAAAAAAAATACCATATTTTGTTTATTGGGGAACACTTTTGGGAATTCTAAGACATAAAGGAAGTATTCCGTGGGATACAGACCATGATTTATACATATTAGATAGTTTTAAAGAAAAATTTGTAAAATTAGTAGTTCCAATATTGCAAAGAAAATGGTATATTAGTATAGTAGATGACGGATTTCATCGTGTAAATGTGAGTAAAGTAAATCGTGCTCATATTGATGTAATGTTTGCAAAACAAATTAAAAATTAAAGTTTTGGGATTATGTATTACTTTTTAATGGAAAAAGTAATTATAACATTTGGAACATATGATTTATTACATGTAGGTCACATAAATATATTAAAACGTGCTAAAGAGCAAGGGTCCAAATTAATTGTGGGTGTATCCAGTGATTGGCTGACTTTAACCAAAAAAGGCATAGCTCCGATAGAAAGTGAAGAAATACGAATGAAAAATGTAAAAGACTTGGAATATGTCGATAACGTTTTTTTAGAAGAGTCTTTAGAAGATAAGGCATTATATATAACTAACCATAATGCGTCATTGCTAATAATGGGTGATGATTGGTCTGGTAATTTTGACAATTGTCCTTGTGAAGTAAAGTATTTGCCAAGAACACCAGATATTTCATCTACTCAACTCAAACAAGAATTATATCCTAATAGGGATAGTTGTATATCAAAAATGCTACATCTTCCGGGTACTTATAAACATCCAGATACGCCATCAAATGAAATATTCCCTTTAAAGAAATATGATTTTTATGGTTATGAAATCTATGGACCTAAAAATTATAATACGATGGAAAACTACTACTCAAAATTAGCCCCAATGATGACGCATTCTAATATAAAATGGCAAAAAGGAATAAAAAAAAATAAATATAGAGGAGTGTTTAAGTTAGAAAATGTTGAACCTGCGGAATATACTTATGGTAAAACTTTTGACACACAAATGTGCAATGAAAATACAAAAGCATGTATTCATCAAAATAATAGAACAAACTCTTTAATTGAAACAAAAAATGGTTTATCAATAAGACCATGCTGCCGACATAGATTAAATAATATGTTGATAGATTTTACAGCTATTTTAAAAGAAAATAAAATACCATATTTTATTTATTGGGGAACATTATTGGGAATTGTAAGACATAACGGAAGTATTCCTTGGGATTTTGATCATGATTTATACATATTAGATAGTTTTAAAAAGTCGTTTTTAAAATTAGTTCCCAGTTTAAGTAAAAAATATTTTGTTGAAATGTCTGGTAAAAATTTGTGTAGAATAAATGTAAGTTATAAAAATCGTGCTCACATAGATGTTATGTTTGTAGAAAATAAGTAATTTATAAAAAAAATGAGACTAAAATCATTCTAAATTCAAACCAAAATAACAACTAAGAAAATAAAAAAAAAATAAAAACCAATAAAATAAGAAAAAAAAATTAAAAACCAATAAAATAAGAAAAAAAAAATATTAAAATGTTTAACAAAAACATTATTTTGAGCGTTTTGCTATCGCAGGTGACGGCTAACGAATTAGTTACTAATAACCACTATTCTCAAAAAAATTCTTACTTCAATATTGATTTTAATGATATCTTAAATTATGCGAATAAATTTTATGAAAACGCAAATTTATACACTGATGTTATCTTTAATAAGAAACAAAAGTTTTGTTATCAAAAATCAAATGATTATGAATTATATTGCTTTGATGAAAAGTCTTGTAATGACAAAGATGAATTAGTTTGTTTCAATGAACAAGAAAACTTGTTTGAATATATCGAAAAAATTGAATATATCAAAAAAATTAATAATCAAATTCAAGAACTTAAAGATAAAGATATTCCCGATTATGAAAAAAATATTATTAAAATTAAAAATAATCTAAACAATATTTGGGAATATATTTACGAACCATTACTATATGTTTCCGGCATTATTGGTATTCTTCTTTTAGCAGCAGTCATAGACCAATTGGATGAAAACGGATATATAACAAGGGAGGTAAGGGAGGTGTCCTTTCACTCACAATAAATTTAATGTTAATAAATAATACGTAATTCTTTAATAACATCCTTTATTTTAACATGAAATAATGATAAAATATTTGTAAGAAGATTATATATTGACATACGAAACTTATAATATAGTTCTATAAAAGTGATAATAAATTGTTTTATTATCGCGACAAAAAATATACGACTAATTACCGTTATGAATACAAATACTGCACGAAAAAGATATAATAATGAACAAAAAATTTTTAATGATGAAAAAATAAGATTTATTGGAAATATTGGACGGTTGTTTATATATTCCAATACTACTTCATCGGAATAATATGATATATTGGGAAAATGTGAAGTTTTATGAAAGTGTGATGTGCGTATATTTGGCAATCCTAACCTTAATCGCATGTAATAATTAATAATATCTTATAATGTTATATGAATGATATTATTGGATTAACTATTACAGGAATAGTTTCTGGATTACTGGCCGGATTTGTTGGTGCTGGTTCAGAAATATTGATAATACCACTTTTAACTTTTTTTGGTGTTTTTAATTCAGTAAAAACGAGGATAGGTACTTCATTATTTATGTTATTACCACCAATTGGATTATTTGCTGTTATGAAGTTTTATAAGAAAGGATATGTAAATATTTATTATGGATTATATTTAGCACTTGTTTTTACTTTATTCTCATATGTATCAACATTATATAGTATTAATTTAGACGACAAATTACTTAAAAAAATATTTGCAATATTCACAATATTAACCGGTTTTTATATGTTATTTTCTAAACATATGGATAACAACTGTTAATTTTATTAGCATAATAAGTATTAATAAAATGTTCTCTGTCTATTATTTAAATATTACATTTTATTTATGAAATCCAACTGATTTTTCTGGTTTAACATATTTATAAGAATTTTCAATCATAAATGTGTCTAATTTATGTTTCAATGCCTTTTTATTTAAATCTTCTTTTTTTAAACCATATTGTATAAATACTCGTATATATGTTTTTGATATACTTTTTTTATGTATTATTGCATGATATATTAAGCTATACAAATGCATTTGTACATTGGGTATGTAAAAACCATCTGGATGTAATATACGTGTATTTAGCATATCATTTTGTAAATTAATATCATAATAATTATCACCAACAGAACGAAAATCAAATAATACTTTTTTATTATCTATAATAACATGATTTAAAATTCTCCAATGTCCATCTTCATATCTATTTTTAGTTGCAGATGATGCATCTAAGATACGTTTAACAAGATAATAATCATTAACAAGTAGATCAACATCCAAATGATTATCAATTGTTATATTATGTGGCATTCCTTCAAAATTTCTCATAACAACCCATTTTAATTGTGGAAAATTATTTAATTCATTGAAAACATGTTCTAACGAATCGAAACGTTTTTGATTATAATATTTATCATATAAATTTAGTACTTTTAGATTATCCTTTGTTTCTTGTATATTATCAGTTGCATGTATTTTATATCCGCCCACAATTTTTCTAAGTCTTTTCTTAAAGTCAAAAATATTTATATTGACTTTTCTGTTACCTTTAGAAGTCTTCCTATAATCATAAATAGGATTTGTATCATTTAATATATATAAAGTAAAATTAGTTTTTCCACGGAAATCATCAACTTTTGTGTTATAAAATTTACTCATAATTTCTTTTTTATTATTCAATGGTTGCATTGTAATTTTTTCTTTTAATATTAAACCTTCTGGTAATGTTAATTCTTTAAAATGATTTGTCCAATCAATTAAAACATGTAATTCATTCATGGTCTATTTATTAATATACAGCTTTTTACTAAATCTAAAAAAATAATTTTCTGTATAATTATTTTTTATATAAAGCCATATAACATCCTTTTTCCTCAAATCCACATTTTTCATAGAAAAATTTATTTTGTATTGAGCAATCTAATATTATTTTGTAGGAATCTTCCGAATTAGAATACGAAATACATTTTTCTATCATTGCCTTACCAAGACCAGATTTTCTTATATTCTTATCTACTATAACATCTTCTATGTGTGAAACTTTTCCGAAATTATGAATTAGTTTTTCTTCTACAAAACATGTTGCAATACTTATAATTTTTCTTTTATATTCATATACGAATATTTTATAATTATACTTTCTTTTTCTTAAAATATATTCGGTAAATTCTTTTTGACTTATAATACCTGCATTCATATCGAAACTTTGTTCATATAATTCTAAACATCCTTTACTAAAATCCTCTAATTCTATTTCTCTTATTTTTGTTTTATCTATATCTATCATTAAATATATTGTTAGATTATACCCAAACTATAAAATTTAAAATTTAATAATATCTTTGATTGATATTTCTAATTCATTATCAAAATCTATAAGACTGCTATCTAACCAATTGTCTAATTTATCATGCCAAAATGGTTGATATATTACACATTTTTTATTATAAATAGCAGGTACATATGAGAAACTACTTTTAGACATTATAAAAATATCAGAATGTATCATTAAATCCCATGTTTCTACAAGACTTTTACCAAGAAACATATTTACACTACAATTTGAATATAAATTTTTGAAATTATGTAATGATTCACTTCCATTTATGTCACTACATATATTAATAACGATATTTTCGTAATTATAATTGTATTTGTTTAAAATTGTAAGTATTTTATCTATAATATTTTTGAAATATTCATCAGGTGTATATCGAAATTTACGTTTTCCTTTATTTTCTACATCACCACGTCTTGCATGTAATGTAATTGTTAGAACATTATCAAATTTATAATTAGATTTATAATAAAAATGAGATCTAATTATTTCAACAATATCTGAAGTAAATAATTTTGAATCATGTTTTCTATATGTTTTTCGGTGGAGTATTTGAGCATTTGTGAAGTCTTCTTCTGTTTCTCTACAGAATGTTTTATTTATACCCAAATATTCAATTAGTAGTCTTACATCATTCTTTTTAATTTTGTCGGGTCCTAAATAATCATAATTATGTTTAACACAATAAGATAAAGCAAACAATATATCATGTATATGCGCTCCAGATCTATCGGGTCTTCCTGTAGAGTAATATTTATTTGTCATATTTATTACAGATAAGCATATTTACTTTATTTATGATAATTCATTTATTTGTAAATTTAAGTAATTTATTTATATTATCTTCTTTTAAGCAAACAGAAAAAATGTAATATAAAACATATAAAAAGATACTGTTTTGTAGAATTTGATAAATGTAATGATGTCAGTCCATTTTTCATTTCAGTTAATGAACCCAATACATTATGTTTTGATTTAAGATACATATTTTATAAATATTTAGATTGATTTAAATAAATTTATAATAAATGGAGAATATGGAGATCGAATCCATGACCTCCCGCATGCAAAGCGGGCGCTCTACCACTGAGCTAATTCCCCCAAAAATGTAAGATGTGAGTACTCACTATGCGGCTCGAACGCATGACCTCGGGTTTATTAGACCCACGCTCTGACCAACTGAGCTAAGCGAGCCTATGGTAATATAATCTATTTTAATCTATTTTAGATTATATTAATGTTTTATACATATAGTTTTTTCCAAAGTTTTAACGCATAATAATTATAAACCCAAGTCTGTTTGGTCTTCTACAATTATAGTAATAATTACAGCCATGTCTCCGGTACTTGAGACATCTGATTTTGAAGTAGTTGTTACTCCATATACGACTTGATATAAAAGTAGTATAAATTTTTCTATAAATTCTGGTGATACAGTATCATTTGGATCAATAAGAATTAGTTCAACATTAACAATTGTATCATTAGATTCTAATATATATGATGCTTTTACATTATTTGCTTTAACTAATAACATATCATCCAACTCAGTTATTACTGTTTGATTTGTGTATTTTTCTATATGTAGAAGTAAATTAGCCAAAAATAGCGCATAATCATTATTTGATGATACACTACTAATACTGCTAATACTGCTAACACTGCTAACACTACTTGTTACTGATACTGTATCATCAATATCATTAGCTTGGTCAATTGAATTAAACAGAGCTCCTTTGCGCTTATTTACTATAATATTTTCATTTGTTTGTACAGATTCATGTAAATATAAATGTATTGTCTTTCTACGCTCTATTAAATCACTTGTATTAGTCATTAATTTTTATAAATATTTTTAATATTTAATTTCCCCTCTCTCTATTTTTTAGCAAACATCTATGTTTCATTGCTAATAATTTGTGATATCTTGGTGTTTCTTTATGATATGTTTTTGGATCATCTGATGTACTTTTATCATTTACACTTGATGATGTAGAACTTTTTTTATGAGCATGAAGTTTAACTATTATGAATAGAAGTTCTTCTAATACAGTTATCCTATCTTCTTCAAAAACATTTATGTCTATTCCCGCATTTATAAAATATAATACATTTTGCATTGCATTTTTAATATAAATTTTATATAAGCCATTAGTATCTTTTGGAGAATTAAATCTTTTAGGATCTGATGCATATTCTGTTAATATACTTTTGTAATTATTTTTAATAATTTTTAGTTTTTCTACCCATTTATCTGATAATTTACGAGGTAAAATAGCCCCCTCCTCTTCTTTTGATTCTTCAACTCCGGGGTCTTGTTCGTCTTGACTATGAGAAGAAGCAATCCCACCGCCTGTTAATAACCCCGTTTCACCAGCGGATAATGTAATCTCCTGTTTAAACATAGACATTACGTCCATATTTTCATTTCCATATAAAAGTAAATTTAAAAGAATTAAAACACAATTATTCATTTGATTAAATTTCATACCAATATTTGTAATTTTTGTTATATTTAAAGATTCCTGTAAATACTTGAATGTAATTAATTTTGGTATATTCGCATTATATTCTAATAATAATCTTGTAATATTTTGACAATAAATAGCTTTCTCAAAATGTTTATCTTCATTTAACTGAGACGGCATATACGTAGATAAATTGGTAGATACTTTATCAAATTCCCAAGAATTAATAAATAAAAGTTCTTCAATTGCATTCGCAAGTCTTAAATAATTATATTTATACATTTTTGGATTAGTCTCATTATCTACTATTTCTGCATCTGAATATACAGGGACATTTGCTTTTTCATACAAATAAAGATTAGGGTTTGCCCCATACTTAAGAAATAAACGAATATATTTTAATCTTTTAAATTTATCATCATCATGATAAGCTTTAATAATAATCTGTCCTAATAATGGCGAGCGTGATTCATCATATATTGGATCATTTATGTCAGTATTAAACCAGTTTAGTATTTCTACTGGATTATCAAGTTGTTTTATAAATTTTTTTGTTTTTTCATAGTCCTCATAATAAACAATATTTTGTAATAAAAAAACCCATGCAAGCTTGATATCTGGATTTGGTTCATTCTCAATTATCGAGAGGTCTGCTCTAATTAATTCTGCGATAGAAAGTGTTGCAAGTTCTTGAAGAACTTCTTGACGTTTTTCCTCTTTTCTTTTTCGTGCTCTGTCTTTCTTTCCAGCTCCTCCTTTTTTTTTTGTACAACAATTCTTTTTTCTTTTAAGTTTTAGTGTTTTTCCCCCAAATCTTCTTTGTCTTTTTGGATTCTCTGGAGTAAGTGGAGTAGTTGGTTGTCTTGTTCGTACTACTGGTGCTTGTGGAGGTTGTTCATTAGATAGTTCATTCGGTGTTTGTGGAAGTTGTTGTGTAGTTTGAGGTGATGTTTCCATATTTGGTTCTTCTAAATTTAGAACTTGTAAATCTAGTCCTTCAAAATTTAGACCTTCAAAATATTCCTCCCGGCGCCGCGCCCTGGTTTCAGGGAGGTTGTGGTAAGTATAAGATAGCATTGTTGGTTGATCCCTTTCAGGAGTATTAGGTGGTTGTAGTGGAGGTGGGTATAATAAGTCTAAAGGGTCTGTTGGTATTGGTGTGTCTTCTGACATATACGAATTATTATCTGAACTATCATCTGACATACTCGAACTATCATCCATTCCTCCATATTTTCTTTGTCTTTTTGGATTCTCTGGAGTAGATGGAGTAGTAGGAGTAGTATGTTGTCTTCTTCTTCGTACTGGTGCTTGTGGTGGTTCATCATTAGTTGGTTGATTAGGTGTTTGAGGAGGTTGTTGTGGAGGTGGATATGGAGGAGGTTGTTGTGGAGTTTGTGGGGCTTGTGTTGCAGGTGTTGTGGGTGTTGCAGGTGTTGCAGGAGCTGGTTCTATATATGGTAGAATTGGGAAGTCCGGATTTGGAGTTAATTGTCCTGTTGTTGGTTGAACAGTTTCAGGAGTATTCGGTTGTTGTGTATCCAATGGTCCTGCTTCGAATGTATCTGGTAAGGTCGAATCCTCATCAGAATCATCCATTCCTCCAGTTATTGGTAATTTATTGATATCAATAAATCTGTGATGTATAAAAGGTATATTTTCAAATGACATAATTAATATAGAAAATATTAAATTATTTGTATAAGAAATTATGTTTTAAATTATTAACGAAATGTTCTAAGTTGTTATTAACTTTTGATTGAAGTATATTTAATGGGATTTGTATATGTTGTGTATTTTGATTTAAGACACCCTTTTTATTTGTTTTTGTATGTTTGTCAATCTTAACAATATTATGTTTAACATCGATATTGTAATGCTGATTTAATATTTGTAAAAATGTATGATTATCCCGTTGAACATGTTCAAGATTTATAAAAATACCATTATGAATATTTTTATAAAAATCTAAATATCTGTTGATTTTAAAATATCTTAAATCAAAAATATTTTTTGATTCGTAATCAAATTTAACAACTGGATGATCTAATCTATGTTTATGAACGTTAATGTTATCTTGTAGAAACTGTTCAAATGAATTTGGTACAGAATACTCATATGGTGATAGAAACATAGATTTCAACCATGGTTCTAAATCTCTAATAATAAATACAACTAATGTATTTTCAATATCTGATTGTGAATATAATGTAATATCTGGTACTCCATGTTTCCATCCTTTAACTCTTCTTGATTTGTAGTGTCCAATGCCATGATGAATAACATTAACATTGTCTGTATTTGTAGATATAAGTTTTTCTAAAAAGTTAGTTCCACTATTTCTTTCTCCATATATTTTAATATTTTTGATTGTCATAATATTTATATGATAATTAAATAAGATTATAATAATATATTGTAATAAATGAAAACAATATTAGTAACCGGTGGAGCTGGTTTTATAGGTTCTCATTTATGTGAGAAATTGATTAAAGATACAAATAATTACGTAATATGTTTAGATAATTTTTTTACTGGAAGCTTAGATAACATATGTCATTTAAGAAAATTTTCGAATTTTGAGGTATATAGACATGACATTGTTGATCCATTTAAATTAGAAGTCGATGAAATCTATCATTTGGCATGTCCTGCTTCTCCCAAACATTATCAGTATAATTCAATAAAAACTTTAAAAACAAATGTATTGGGAACATTAAATGTTTTAGGTGCTGCGAAACGAACCAAAGCAAAAATATTATTGGCTTCTACTTCTGAAGTGTATGGTGATCCATTAGTTAGCCCTCAAACAGAAGATTATTGGGGTAATGTGAATTGTATAGGAATCCGTTCTTGTTATGATGAGGGAAAGCGTTCTGCTGAATGTTTATGTATGGATTATCATAGAAGTAATAATGTAGATGTGAGAATAGCAAGAATATTTAATACATATGGTCCAAGATTAAATATTGATGATGGTCGAGTAGTAAGTAATTTTATAGTCCAATGTGTAACATCCGAACCAATAACTATATATGGGAATGGAACTCAGACCCGTTCATTTTGTTATGTTGATGATACTGTAAACGGATTAATAAGTTTGATGGCTTCTAATGTTATCGGTCCTGTAAATATCGGAAATCCAAATGAGATAACAGTATCATATTTAGCTGAAGTAATAAAAGAAGAAACAAATTCAAATACAGAAATAATATACGAGGATATGCCATCTGATGATCCAATGCAGAGAAAACCTTGTATAAAAAAAGCATTTCGTGAGTTAGACTGGGAACCCAAAATAGAGTTAAAAATAGGGTTAAAAGAAACAATCTCTTATTTTAGAGGAGTATTAAAAAAAGATATTAACGATTGTGATACTGACTCTTATGGAAATTATTATGATATAGAGAAAGGTGACGATTTGAATGAAATTGATACGGGTGAAAATAAATCAGATAAAAATCTATATAATGGTCCAAATTGGTTTTCATATGCTGAATCCCATTATTAAATATCTTTGTTAAATTTCATTTTAAGTTCTTGTAGTAAATTTCCCTTAGAATTATTATTATTGAATAATAATTTGCATTTTTTTTGTTGATTATTTATATTTTTTTCATTGTTATCACTATTTTGTAAATATGCTCTATTTCTATTAGTTTTGTTATTTTTAATTAAATCTTTTAAGTAAATTAGAATATCATTTTTCCATTGGTTTTTTTTCTTGCAATCAAAATCAGGTAAGCAATGATAAAGTGCTCTTGTTTCAATAATATCTAATCTTGAATAATCATATTTAGAGATTAAATCCGCAATATGTATTTTCATTATTTCGGATTTTGGTAATCTAATAATCCATAATGATCTAACACACATAATACGTTTGGCTAATTGCAACTCAATACCCTGTTCATGCAATGACTGTATCGATGTTCCAGTGTAAATATTTTCAGGAATATATGTCTTTTGAGAATTAAATGCTTCTAAGTTAAGAGGGGAATTATCTTGAACCCATTGTTTTTGTTCTGTTTCTTTTTCTAAAATATATTTAGGATGTTTTTTTATATAAGTATCCCATTTTTCAACATCTTTTAGATTCTCATATGAATCATCATTGTAAGCCTTTTCCATAGCTTTTTTTAAATTCATAATTGAATCTTCATAACTAAAAAAAGTATCTTCAACTTCAATACCTTTTAAATTTAATTGATTTTCTAAAAATAGAATTTTTTCTAACAGATGCTCTTTATCATAATCTGTGTCATCATTATCTTTTTGTATGTTAATTTCGCATTTGTCTTTCTTTTTTTTATTTTTTAGGAATATTTCCATATTTTTGCTTTTTCTTGATATTAATTGTGATTCCGCATCATTTGAAGATGTATATCTCATAAGAAATATATTATTTTTTTAAAACTTACATTTTAAGATTGCGTTACATTTGTTTTGTAAAGTTCAGCCTTGTATTTTTCCATTTCATCTGCATAACGACCCTTGTCTTCTTCAGCAAGAGTAGTGTATTTCGATTTGGAATCGGCATCCAGAGAATTCCATTCGCTCGCCATCTTCTTAATAACCTCTGCGAAAGAAGCATTTGGATAAGATTCACGAACTTCAGAACGACGCTTTTCACAATAAATCATGTATCCAGACTTAGGGCGCTTGGGAAGACGCTTGTCCTTGAATTTCTTGACACGAAGAGAATCATCAATGTATTTTCCGATAAGTTCAGTGCTGCGTTCAGGCGCACCAAACTCAGTGCAGACTCTTTCAATAAGGCTAATGTGCGACGAACGAGACGCTTCAACAAGTGTGCGGATAGTACTGTAATATTCGTAGTGAGCCATTTGTATAGTATATATATATAGGCTTCCCTTTATACTATATTTATAAGAAATCACCTTATTCGATTCTCGAACAAAATATCCACATGCAATTTTATAGTCTCACAAAATGTAAGTATATCTTGAACATTTTTATCTTTCTCAAAAGTACATTCATCATGTAAATATAGTTTCTGAAAAACATAAGCCCATTCTGATGAATTTGACTGTATTTGTTCAGTTATAACATTATTAGAATCACATTTATTTTTACTTTCTGATATTCGTAAATACACATTAGTATTTTCTCGATATGACAAATTCGAATACATTTCAAGTAATGATTTACTATTTGTTGAATATAATTTAATAGAGTCACCTTGCATATTAATGGAAAATTCATTTTTATCATAATTGCGAGTCAGCCATTCTCCATCATCATCTGTCGATAAAATAATCTCGACACTTTCTATCATATTTAATGTTTTTTCATAAGTATCACATTTCTCTTGTAGAACGTTTATTTTTTCATATTTATTAATAGTATCGCGTCTTTCATACTCGGATTTCACTAATAATATTAATAAATTAACATCTTTAGTAATATCGATTAAAGTGTCTTTTTCAATTGATGACAATTTTAGATTTAATTTATAAATATCTTCTAATATTTTTTTGTAATTATATATATAACTTACCCATTCAATTCTATCCATTTCATATGGATTTATCTTAGATATATTTCTTTTTATTAAATTAACAATATCATATATTGTCATGTTACTATGTATATCATCAAATTGTTCATTTTTAATAGAATCGGGTATATTTGTTATTATTACACATAAGTTTTCAATACTTCTATTTTTGTATAATTCTGTATGAATACTTTTTTGTTTAATTCTTGATTTCAATACTCTCTCATCTAATTCCGGATAATTATGCAATTTTATATGCTTGCAGTTTCTGTAAAAATCAATATTTTCATTATGAGATTTTATACAATCTTCTTTTTTTATAATATAAGTAAGTGGATTAATAATATCTTTTGGTATATAACCTTCTCTTAAATAATCGAGTTCTAATATATGATTACAATGTTCTAATGAAATTTTATCACTATTAAACATATTGATATTCATTACTGAAATAAATATAAAAATTTATAATAAAAAAATGAAAACATTAATTATAGTTACAGTACTATTAACTATTATTGTTTAAATATGTATTTATAATTATAATTAAGGAAAATATTAATGGCATTTACAGAAAAGGTATTAAATATTATTAATAACAATGAAATTCCCCTAATATATGGTCCAACCGGAATAGGTAAAACACATTTTGTACAAAAAATTGTAAAAAAATTATTAGTTTCCAAAAATTATGAAAGAACATTTCATTTATATTCGCCATTGGAACCAAACGAATTTACAAATATTAGTCATTCGGTAAATAACAATCCAAATCAAATAATTGTTCTTGATAATATTGATGAGGAAGAAACCAAAAATATAACATTGATGAAAAAATTTATTAAAACTATAAAAAAACAAACTATTATAATTGCGGTTTGTATTCATCCATATGAATCAAATATAAAAACATTCAAAGATAAATGTATTTTGTGTCAAATGCCAGAATTAGTTCAACAAAAAATAATAAATAAAGCAATTCGAAGAAATGCTTCTAAGGAAACATTGCAAATTATAACATCATCTAATATTCAGGATTATAGACTATTTCTAAATATAATTAATAACTACTCCAATTGTAGTTATGATACAGACACATTTAATGCGATTAGAAATCCATTTAAAGCTATTAATTATTTATTAGGAACTGAAAAAAATAACGCAAATTTAGATGATATTATTGAATCTAACCAATTTTATTATAATAATGCAATTCATGCAAATTATACTAAAATATCTAAAAATATTAATAGTATCGAGAAAATATCGCAACATTTGTCCGATTTAGATTTTATAGGACTTGAAGCATATCATGTACAACGTACATTGCTGGCAAAAACATATGTCCTAAATACAAATAAAAAAGCAAAACCAATTAAATTTAATTTCATGAAATATATTCCGCAATTCAAGTATATCACAAGATTATCAATTGATATAAATTTCTATTTCATTAAATTAATAAAATTCTTTAATTCTAAAGATAAATTAGATAAATATCAAGAAGATTATCTAATAGACAAAACAAAATATTATAAAATTGATAAAGATACTTTTGAAAAATATTTATCAATATTTGAACCCAAAAAATTAAAATTAAATATTAATTTAAAAAAGATTTTAATGTAAATTGTCACATGCCTACAGTATATAATTTTAAAGAATGGGAAAATACTTTGAGACCTTGTGATTTAATATTATTTCATATGCCAGTTGCAGTTGGGAATTGCATACGGTTTTTTCAATCAAAACATCTAAATATCGAATCAACATGGGGACATTGTGGAATCGTATGTCCTCAACATTTTTTTAAATTTAATAATAATCGTAAAAGCAATAGTTATATTATAGAATCACTTGTGTCTGGGTTTGATGGAGTGATGAATGTTGAAACAAACCGTTTTCATAACGGATTACAAATTAGAAATTTAAAAGATGTTGTTAATAGTATTCTTGATAAAGGTGGATATGTTGCCGCATTTCATCTAAAAAAAAATGATTTTTTTCCATTTACAATACCAGAAGAAAGAATGTTAAATGACGAAGAATTGTTTGATTATACGTATTTTAACAAAAAATATAATAAAATACGAGAATTTTGGACTACATATAAAAAAGCATCTTATGATTGTTATAATTGTTCTAAGGCTGTTAATTGTATAATACCATGTATTAATACTAAAAATAATGCAAAAAAAAGATTATTTTGTTCAGAAGCAGCCGTCCGATTTTATCAACATCTTGACATTATGGATAAAAATATTGATGCTGAAAAAATAAGTCCAGAAGAATTAGCTTCTTGGTGTGGAGATATTAAAGGAGAATCTCCCTTTGAAATAGAACCATCTATATTAAAAAAATTCAATATATAAATTTAATTGTTTTCAGCTTTAGCTGCTTTTGCTTTTTCTTTTTTGATTTTATCAGATCCCAAACTCTTTAAAGCTGCAACACCCTTTAATGAATAACAGCATTTCTCAACACTTCCATCAGATAATTTTCGATTTATTTCAACTTTTCCTACTTGGCATGGCGGTGCAGGATTACGTGTTGTACAAGTCTTCTTTGTTGCCTTTTTCCCACTTGATTTTACATTCTTTTTTGTTTGTTTTGTTGCTTTTGGAATGGCTGATGTATTATTTTGTTTTGCCTTTTCTTTCTTATCATTATCGTGTTTTTCAATAGCTTTTACACATTCCATACATATATATTTTGATGGATTTCGAGGGTCTTTGTTTTTTTCTGTCATTTCAAAAAATTTAGATTTTTTACCACACATATTACACATATTTGTTACATGAGTCTTTTTCCCGTTATCATCACCACATACAGACATTTTAGGCATTTTACTTTTAATTGCATTGACAAATTCAGATTTTTCGAAAAAAGTGCTGACATCTATTTCCATACTTTTACATTTTGCCTTTAACATCGTAATAGACATTTTTGAAAAATCAAAATTCATTTTTGTATTGTGAAGAAGTTGTTTATCTTTTCTTTCTTTTGCTATTTTTGCAAGATCTATTTCTCTTTTTTCAAAACCTTTTTTAGCGCTCAAATTCAAAGCATTCATAAAACTTTTTGTAGCACTTTTTATTTTAATACGATTATATAATTTGCAACCATCATATCTCTTAAATTGTTCTGGTGTTGATTGACTTACTCGTATTTCTGCTATTGGGTAACCTTCAGGAGTTGTACTATTCCCTGTATATGCGAATATTAAATTTCTGGGCAATAATAATTCTTTTTCGTGTTTATAAACAGATGTACTTTTCATATCAACATGAGGCATTCCTTTATCCAATACTAATTTATACAAACAACATCTATTCGCAGGGTTAGGCTCCCACTTCTTATCCATAAATCTTTTCGCAACAAAAAGACTATTTGAAGATGATGTAAAATTTCTAATTACTACAGAATCACCAATAGACTTTAAACCGGGATAAAGAATTGACATGCCTCTCCATAAAACTTTCTGGGAATTCTCATTTACCTCTGCATAATTTATAAATAAATCATCTAATCGACGAATTGCTTCTTTTATGTTCAGTATTGGATCATCACTTTGAAACCCATATAAACCTTTATATCTATGTTTATATTGATTCCATGCAGAAGATTGAAAATAAGAATCGCCCATATAAAGGGATTTATTCATGGGAACATCCCATTGATGAGAATATCTCTTCAATGCATCTGCAACACCATGTTCAAAATAGATATCAATGTTTCCAAATTTGAAATTATATTTGGATTTCATATCCCCTTTAAACAACTTTATATGAGCCCGGCGTAAAGCATCCTTGCTAATGAATTTAGTCTTATCGATGTATGTTACTAAATAGTCTTGACTTTTATTTGTACCCAAACCTTTTAGGTTTTTTAAACTTGCATCACATTTAGATAATAATTGCTCTCCGATAAAATGACCTAAATTGAAATATTTATTTTTAGCAGTTTCAGCTATCATCAATTGATTAGTATCTGAATAAATACATTCGCTAAATCCATATGCTTCTTCTGCATCCAAGAAAAATTTCCTTTTTAATAAAAAAACTTCAACTTTTTCTTTGGATTTTTGAACATATACAACAATATTATCAGAACTTGCCTTTTTCCATTCATCAATGCTTGACTTAGTTAAATCAATTGGATTTAATCCATAAATCATGATTACTATTACAAATATTTTTTTATTACAAATAATAAAGTCAATATGGGATTTCAAACATTTACCGCAAATTCATGGGATTTAGATACATATATGCCAGAAACTGTTAATTCAAATAATATATATAAAAAACTTTCACAAATATTACCAGAACACCTAACTAATGATTATGAAAATAAACGTTGTCCCATTTGCTTAGAACATTATGAAAATTCAACTGTTATTGTCGGACAATGTTGTCATGCGATTCATAAGAATTGCTTTTCAACATATGTACAAGAATCGAATGAATTATTCACAGATTACTTGAAAAATTATTTAGTATTTGGTAAAAAATTACCCTTGGTACAAAATCTCAATAATAAAACTTTATATAAAATTAATAATAAATTTCCATCATACTGTCCAATATGCAGACAAAGATTTATTATTAGAGAAATATATAATATTAAACATTAATGAACCAAATTTAAATATGTTCCATGATTTGAAATATATTCTTGTGCCATTGTTCCAGCAACACCAAGCATCGCAAGACGACCATTGTTAAGTTCTACATTAAGACGTCTATCCGCATCCGAACCATTAAAGAAATTGGCATTGCTTCGTAGAAATACAGAGCCGGGTTCATAATCATCTTCAAGCTTGAAAGGACGACCACCATTAAAAGGATTTTGCCAACCAGCATTCATTCGAGCCAGTTCGTAAATACCGAAAAAGATGAGCCAAGCAAGTTGTGCGTTTCTGCTTTCTTCCGACAAAACGTTAATTGCTGGAATGTTAGTGCTTAGCTCAATTGCAGGAAACACAACACCTGCAACCATGGCACTGCGACCATGTTGAAGCTCGGCCTCGCGTAAATATTTAATAGTTTCCTCATTAGCATTTTGAGTTACAAGAAGTGGATCAAAATATCCCAAAGGTTTCGTATCACCCACATATTTAAAACTTGTTTTTGGTTTAGAAACAGAGAGACCGTATGCACTCGTTACATATACATAAAAAAGATACTTCATCATGGTTTATTATAGTAACACACCTTTAAGTATTAAAATACTAAGCACTTAAATGAATGTTTATCATTATATTTAATATGCATTCTCCAACTGAAAATTCACAGAATAATGATATTTCGTATTGTAGAACTCTTAATGAATTATGTCAATATCATAAATTTGATATTGATTACAAATATGTATACTTAGATGGGCTATCACACAATCCTACGTATTTATGCACTATTTATATTATTGAAAATAAATCAATAATATTTGAAATAGAAACAACTGGTATTGGCAAAAAAAAATCAAAAAATAATGCAGCTAAATTATGCTTAAATTCACATTGTCTTTTTAAATATCTTATGAAATATAAAAATAAACATGAAGATACAAATAATGACACTGATTTCTTAAATAATAACTATATTGTTTGGGGAAAATCTATTATTGAATATCAATATACTATATATATAAATGACCTTAATTCACTTGAACTTTTTAATAATAATACACATATTGCTGTAGATTCTGAAGGATTTTCTCCAAAACATATCGGATTATTACCCAAAATTATTCAAATCGCAAATGATAATATAATTTCTATTTTTGACTATAACAGATTTTATTCATTTTTAAAAACATTTCTTAAAAATAAAACGATTATTCTTTGTGATGCAAAAAGCGACTTGACACAATTAAAACTTAGTAATCAAAATTATGTTGATATTCAACATGAATATTTCCTAATTACAAAAGAAAACATTTCTCTAAAAAGAATGGCATCCATTTATGCAGGAATTCCTTTTATTAAACCAAAAGGGCATTTTTATAAATATGAACTATGGGATATTGATAATATTGATGAAGCACACCTTATTTATGCGGCAACAGATGCTTTTATAACGTTTCAAATATATACAAATATTATTAAACATAAGAAATTAAATTATACCCATAATCTTCAAGATCAATCAAACTAATGCTAAAATTGCGCATTTTTTCATCTTTTATACACTTCATTATTAGTGTAGATACTGGATTTATTTCATTATTTCTAAATTTTAAAATAAAACTAATTTCTTTTATTACATAATCTTCAAATTTTAATTCACTTTCAACACATATATTATTAACTTTGAATATCTCATTATTTATATTCATCAATTCCAAATTATTCATTTTTTCTAAAATATCTCCATATTTTATTTCTAAATTTAAATATTCTTTCTTATTTTTACTTTTTATCCAAAATAAAAAATAATTATTTGCAGAATTAATAATCTTATAATATGAGTTTAAATATAACATTAAATTATACTTAATATTATATTCATGTCTGAACTTTACAATCAGGTTGATACATCGTCAAAACAATCAGACAAACATAAAATTAATATTATTAAAGAAGACCCTAAGATTTATACTATAGATAATTTCCTTGATGATTCTATATGTAATCATTTTATTGATAATGCGAAAGGGAAAGTACAAAATGCTTTGGTGTCTGACAACACCAAGGGTTATGTGTCACAAGGGAGAACAGGACAAAACTGTTGGGTTAGTCATTATACAGATGAAATTACTACTGCAGTTGGTAATAAAATTTCAGAATTAGTAGGACTCCCATTATGTAATGCAGAAGCATATCAAGTTATTTATTATAATAAAACACAAGAATATAGACAGCATTATGATGCATGGAATCACGATGGCTCAGTAAAATCACGAAGGTGTATGAAATTTGGAGGACAAAGAATGATTACTGCATTATGTTATCTAAATACTGTTGAAGAAGGAGGTGGGACTAAATTTACAAAACTGAATCTTACTGTTCCCGCAGTACAAGGGAAAATACTTGTTTTTCATAATACTTATCCAGGTACTAATAAAAAACATGATTTATCTGAACATGCTGGAATGCCAGTTATTAAAGGAGAAAAATGGGCATTTAATTTATGGTTTAGAGAAGATGATAGAAAAAAAATTGTATATAATCCACCATTAGATCAAAATCAAATAGATAATAATATGAATGTTAATAATAATTCAGAACAAGTACAACTATTTGATAATAAAAATATTATTACACACGAAAAAGCTATTACAAATGAAATTATAAATCAATTCAATCAAGTTTTAAATTTCAATACAAATCAAAATAGGGCGAATTTGTGGATACAAAACTCACAATATAAACAATTTATTACATCTATTTCTGAACTCACTAAAACAGACCCAGAATATTATGATAATATGTGTTTTGTTCAATATCCCAAAAAATGGGTACATGGACAACACCCGGATGCTTTTGATACAAATACACCAAATTCAAAAGTTATTTATGAAAAAGGAGGTCAAAGAATAAAAACTATTGTTGGATTCATTACTGATGGTATTGAATACACATTCCCAGCACTTCATAAATCAAAAACATTTAAAAAAGGAGATATACTTGTTTATAATAATACATTGCCACTTACTAATAAAAGAAATAATGAGATGAATAAAATTATTAAAAATAATATTGATACAGAAACTATTTTGTTCTATATTTTTGTTAGAGAAAGACCCAAAAACACTAACTACAAACCACCTGCAATGCAACAACAACAAACTATAAAACCAATTATTAATACACCAAGTAATACACAAAATATTACTAAACCCGTTATATCGAATGAAAATTATATGAACACACTTCAAGAAGTTTATAAACTATTTAATAATAATTCGGCACCGAAATCAGGCTTGAAATCATTAACATTTGCTCATACCGCAACAAGAAGAGGATGGCCACTCGCTGTTAAAACAATAGAAACTCTATCATCACTTAGAAAAGATAATACACTTTTAAATAAACTTAATTTTACAGATAAGTATAAAAATAAACTTGATGAATTTCACCCAGTTATTATTGAAAATACACTTAATCCAGAAGCTATTAAATGTATTAGCGATTATTATCACGAAGCTATTAATAATGGAGTATTCGAATTGGGAGACAGACAATCTAATAGATATAAATCAAGAAATTGCCCCATTAGTAGAATGATGCAATATGAATTATTACCATTGGTTGAATTTTTCACAGGACAAAAACTTAGACCCACTTATACTTATTTATCATGTTATATTAATAAATGTGATTTACCAGCTCATACTGACCAACAAGATTGTCAATATACCATGAGCTACATTATTTCAAAACCTGAAAACTCATCATGGCCTATATATGTAGATTTAAATAAACAACCAAAAAAAAATAGAGGTAGATATCCATATACACCATCTAAAGAAAAAGCCATCCCATGTGACTGTAATACAGGAGGTATCATGTGCTTTAATGGTACAGATCATATACATTGGAGAGAAACACTTGATGCTGAATATTATTATGTAGCTTTATTACATTATAGAAGAACGGATGATACTGAATATTAATTATAAAAATTTACATTTATTTATAACTTCTTGATATCTCTCTATTGAATGGGCTTTAAATGGATCACATAAACGTTTTCCATTTGGAATTAAATTCAAATTATTAAATGGCGCACTGATACCATTACCTAATAATGGAACTATATCATCAGCCAAATTTATACACATTAATTCATAATTAGTTTTTCTTTCTAATTCTCTATAGAAATTGTAATTTGCCATACGAGGCATTCCAAATGTTATTATTTTAAATTTTTTTGTTTCATATATATTACTTAGGTAATCGCCTATTAAAATTGCTTTACACCCACCACTGCTATGACCAATTATATATATATCCTTCTTAGATTCAATTATCATTTTATTTAATTTAGTTATTTCATCAGATTCTAATAAAGTATTTAAGATTTTCAAATATCCTTTATGAACTCTCGAATGTTTTGACTTATTATAATTTATTAACCCACAATTTATATTTTCCAACCAATCATTGAATCCGCGGGTTCCACGAATTGTTATGATAATATTTTCACTTTCAATAAATGCACAAACACCTATATCTTCATGAAATATTAACAGTTCTTTTTGATTGGATAGTGATATTTTTCTATAGGAACTATATTGTGCCATTCTTTTTAAAACAGGCATTATGCAG
>CERI01014713.1_pt1 | contig 22790 bp, 24 predicted proteins | sample 350261 | NCBI WGS metagenome assembly CERI01 (sample SAMEA2620979, study PRJEB7988) | marine metagenome | isolation source: saline water (ENVO:00002010), including
GTTACCAGAGTAAGCCGAGGCAACGAAAAGGGCTAAACATTCCCAGGATTTCGCACTAACGTAACCCATAAGGTTTAATACAGCCAACACATATACAGCGTATACAACATACTTGTTTTTTAATAGAGCAGGTACTTTCATTATATAAATAATACATATAAAAAAATTTTATAGCAATGTATTATTTATTCTAAATATACTTATTTTTTTCTGGTTTTTCTTTTGCGGTTTCTTTTTCTTTTCACTGATTTTCTCATTTTTCTTTTTTTTGTTTTCCGACTTTTCAATAATTTTTTTCTGAACGATGATAATTTTTTATTTTTCTTATTGATCAAATACGATACAGAACGATATTTCTTTTTTTTCTTTAATTTATCTACTTTTTTACCGTACTGGAACCCTCCATTTTGACAATTACAATCACTACACGTCATATAATATATGTGAAGATAATTTACTATTTTTTATCTTGTCTTAATTCGTTTAACAACATTTCATATTTTTTTTTAACATGAATCAATGATGATTTTTGATTGTATATTTCACCAAATTCGTCGCTTGATAATTCTTGATTAACCAACAATTCCTCTAAATATTCAATTGTTTTAGTCATTTTAACCAAATCAATATTTAATTTGACTATGTCTTTTTTTAAATTCATTTTTTTTTCTTCTAAAATAGCTCCCAACCATTCATTGTCCTCCCTATGTTTTTCCAAATAACACAATGAATCATCCATATATTATACATCAATTAAAATATTTAAGTTAAAACATACATCGCTTTATATCTAAAAATAATAAATTAAATATAAGTATTAAATGCTTTAAATTAAATATAATATTATTAACATAAATAATTTAAATCTAACGCAATAATATTTAGGATGTCCAAGAATACCGAACCTCTATTAATTGAAAATCCAAACAGGTACGTAATGTTCCCCATATCTGATAACGATATATGGTCTAGTTACAAACAAATGATGGATTGTTTTTGGCGAGTTGAAGAAATTGACTTTTCCTCCGATAAAGCCCATTGGGAATCATTGAATAAAGACGAACAACATTTTATTAAGATGGTATTGGCCTTTTTTGCTGCTTCAGATGGTATTGTTTTGGAAAATCTGGGTATGCGTTTTATGAGCGATGTTCAATTGCCCGAAGCGAGGGCTGCCTACGGGTTTCAATTAATGATGGAAAATATTCACAGCGAATGCTACAGTTTATTAATTGATACGTACATAAAGGATGAACAAGAAAAATTAAGTTTGTTCCATGCTCTAGATATTTTTCCTTGCATTAAACGAAAAGCCGATTGGGCAATAAAATGGATTAACGACAAACGATCAAGTTTTCCCATTCGCCTAGTAGCATTTGCCTGCGTTGAAGGTATTTTCTTTTCAGGTAGTTTTTGCTCCATTTATTGGCTCAAAAAGAGAGGTTTAATGCCCGGTCTTACATTTTCTAATGAATTGATTTCACGAGACGAAGGAATGCACACCGATTTTGCAGTACTTTTATTCACAAAATTACTGAAAAAACCAAAACGATCTAAAATATACGAAATAATTAAAGAAGCCGTTGAGATTGAGAAAGAATTCATTTGTGATGCTCTTAAGTGTAAATTAATTGGTATGAATTCAAAACTCATGAGTCAATACATTGAATTTGTAGCAGATCGCTTGCTTTCACAATTGGGTTACAAAAAAATATGGAATACTGTAAATCCGTTTGATTTCATGGAAATGATATCCATGGATGGGAAGACCAATTTTTTTGAAAAAAGAGTAGGAGATTATTCATTGTCCAATAATAAGAAAAGCGACGAAGCTTTCAATATGGATGATGTAGAATTTTAATTTAAGACTAATAAGTTTCATGTTAAAATTTCTAATTTACTTTAGGAATAATTAAATTAGAAATAAATTGATTTAAAGATAATTTCACATAATTAATTTAAGATGAATGTTGTTGATATAAAAAGAAACAACAATGGTACACGTAAAAAAAAACGCAAAGATTCCAAAAGGAAACACACTGAAAAAAAAAGAAGATCAAAAAATAAAAAAATGTGGGATCAATGTTATTCAGAATTTGATAAACCAAACAGTAAAAAAGAATTAAAGCGTGTATATTTAAATCAACAACAGGGGTTGCGAGAACATTGCGATAAATGTGGGTCATCTGTTAATTTTACGGAAAACAAATATTTGGCGTGCTCTAATAATAAATGTGGGGCATTATATACGGATATATTGGATACAGGGGCTGAATGGAGATATTATGGTGCGGATGATAGTAATTCATCTGATCCAACAAGATGTGGTATGCCAATAAATCCTTTATTGGAAAAATCATCATATGGATGTAAAGTATTGTGTAGAGGTAATTCATCCTATGAAATGAGAAAAATAAGAAGATATACCGATTGGCAAGCTATGCCATATAAAGAAAAAGCCCAATATGAAGAGTTCCAAAGAATTAAAACATTATCGCATAATCACGGAATACCCAAAATCATCATAGACGAGGCCATGATTCAACATAAAAAATTATCCGAGTTGAAAACTTATAGAGGCAGTAATAGAAGTGGTATTATTGCAGCGTCTATATACATCTCTTGTAGAATTCATAATTATCCTAGAACTGTAAAAGAAATTGCAGTCATTTTCCATTTGGATATTCAGAGTGCTACAAAAGGTTGTAAAAACGCAGTACATTTATTAAATAGTATTGAAAAAAATACAGTATCCGAGGAAAAAACACATTTCTGTCAAACAAACCCAATGGATTTCATTGAAAGATATTGCAGTAAATTAAATATGAACGAAGAACTAACACAGTTCTGTCAATTTGTAGCAATGAAACTACAGGAAAACGATTTAATTCCAGAAAATACACCACATTCAGTGGCAGCTGGAATTGTATATTTCGTCGCACAAATATGCAAGTTAAATATAAGTAAAAGCAATGTTAATAAAGTAAGTGAAATCAGTGAGGTAACTATTAACAAATGTTACAAAAAACTGGAAAAATTAAAAGAACATTTAATACCAGGTATTATATTGGAAAAGTATTCTTAGTTTATACCTTCATTTATTATTGTCATATATTGAATTACTATATGTGACAATATTGTAAAGTCAGTAAATAATTATTTTAGTATTATGTCTCGTATTAATTCATTTCTTATGTTTCTCCACTTACTAGCCCCCCCTTCACCACCTTTATGCGTTAATTGATTAGGGTGGAGACGATAAAATAATAATGGTTTGGGTATATTATAAAGAATACCATATTTTTTTAATAATTTAAGTTCAAGTTCAAAATCTTCCGTCATGTGTCGTATTTGGTTATTATAATTTCCCACCTCAATTATTTTTGATTTTCTAAAACAAAATGTCGGATGGTTCATCAACCAATGAGTAGGTTTTTTTTTAAAATTTTCCAGATTATGATTGGGATGATTCGTCATACTTACAATATTTTTAATATTATCGCGAAACATGTACACTTGTGCACCACAAATAACCGCGTTGGGATTTCTATACATAAAAGATAGTTGTGTGACGATGCGGTTTTGAATCATAATATCATCGGTGTCCATTCGTAAAATAATTTCATTTGAACATAATTGTACACCCTTATTTAACGAATACCCGAGTCCACAATTTTTACCATTTTCTTTATAAACTATACTTGTAAAACGTGTTGTATTCATAAAATTATCTAACATTTTTTTTGCTATTTTTTTTTGAAATTCATCCGAACCATCATCAATCCATACAATTTCAAAAAAGATATGTCCAATTTGATTTTTTATAGAATCAAGGCATTCTTTAATATAGGATGCCTTTGTATTTAAATTTGATATCAATATGCTTACGCGATTTTTCATAGGTTCTTTAAAATGTTCGGGTAATTCAACGAAATTCATCATGTCGTAAGATTGTTTTGTAGATCCCCATTCCTGATTCGCATATATTTTATCATGACCTTCATATGTAACACCCGATGAATGTATAGGTAAAAATAAATGTGATGGTAAAATGGTAATATCGTCCCATTTTTTTTGGAAATACAATCTTGTTAATAGTCCCGGACCAACAGTTCGCCATGCACGTCTTTTTGTTTTATTCACTGACACTTCATTGTTTTTTATCCATTCAATAGCTAATCTGGGTAATTCATGTTTTGGTGGAAAAGCCATCGTACCCGTAGCTATTAGTGGATGTGTCCTAGCCAATACATCATCATAGTCCGTTCTATTACCTATCCACCCAGCATTTCTCACCTTTTCATTTTCATATCCCGCAAAAGCTTTATATTTTTCCACAAGATAAGTAACGGGTTCTATACAATATGCGTCGGCATCTACAAAAAATCCACCATATTCATACAGCAACTCCCACCGTAAAATATCAGCTTTACCATTCATTTCTTCCATTGCATTTACTTTATCCATTAATTGACTCACAAAGCCTCTTTTCGCCATTTCTTCTTCTGTCCAGCGAATATATTCAAAACCTTCAGGCTCGTGTTTATTTTTCCACGTATCCATAAATTTAGTTGGAGGTGTTTTCGGACCAATCCACAACTGATGGATGATTTTTGGTATAGACATTAATTATATTGGTATTTATTAAATTTTATTTAAATAATTATAAATGTAAATATGTATAATCCAATTTTATATGATTTAAATATAATATACATAGTTATTTATAATGAAAATATTACATTTATCTTACCATAAAGGTTGTATTAATGATTTTAATTACGTATGCGATCATTTAAATATAAAATGTGATGTGTTAAGTAGTATTCAAGAATATACTACAGATGAAAATGTTAAATCACTAAAATTACCTAATAATCAACATTACAATATGACGCATCAAAGAGCAAAAATATATTGGGATACATATAAAGATTATTTTAATAAATTTGATTGTATAATTACATCAGATACAGCACCATTATCACGAATATTTTTACAAAATAATTGGAATAAAAAGTTAATTATATGGATTTGTAATCGTTTTGATTATTCGCATGGTAGAGGAAGTGGATTTCCAGATAAAGAATATTATGATTTAATTCGTCAAGCGACAACATTAAAAAACGTGCATATTATTGGATATACCGCGTTTGAAAACATATATTGTAAACATATAAGAAATATTGATATTGGAAATAATGTTATAACGCCAACTGGTGGTATTGCTGAAATTTATAGTAATTTTACAGAAAAGAAGGGGTTAAATGATACATTATTTGTCCCGCCATATAATAATGATACAATAATGATGAATTTAAAAGGACAATTAGAAACCCTCGGATTTAAAGCGTATACAGGTAGATATGATGGACCAATGGATTTAACGAACTATAAGGCTGTTGTTCATATACCTTATGCGTGGAGTAATCTTGCATTTTTTGAAATGTTTCAACTAGGGATTGTATATTTTGTTCCCACTCCTAATTTTTTATTAAAAACAGCAAAAGGAAGAAGATTTTATTGGAGTCCTCCATTTATACCTAATATTTTAAATATATCAGAATGGTATGATGAAAAATATAAAGATTTGTTAATATATTTTGATTCGTGGGAAGATTTGCGAAAAAAAGTCAATACTTTAAATTATGGTGAACATAAATTAAAATTGAAAGCATTTGGTGAAAAGTATATTGGATCGGTATTGGATAAATGGCAAACTATATTAATTAAAAATATAAAATGATTGAAAAAAACGTATTGGTATTAATTATTTGGTTGCGTAAAAGGGTGTAATATATAACTATTAATTATAATATAAATAAATAACAATATAAATAAATATCACTTTAATTTATTAAAATGCAATCTGATCCTGAATCTCTACATGGAAGTCAAGAAATGATATTAAACACTAATTTTTATGTTGACCATAGTTTATTAAAAGAAGTATTTTCTTACAATACAAGCGGGGGCGGTATTAATTATTACTCGATTGTAATCGATGGTATAAAATATCCAGGCGAAAGAAATTGGGATATTAGATGGAATATACTAAAAAATATTGAATATGAAAATAAAAGAATATTAGATATCGGTTGTAATACTGCGATAACATTAACATATTTAAAAAAATTTAAAAAGGTTAAATATTGCCTAGGTGTAGATATGCCTGATGAATTATTAATAAAAACTAATAAAACAAATACTATAATCGCAGCTAAAAAATTAGATCAAGCATTTCAAGTTTCAAATGATTACTTACAAATTGATTTGAATAACTCGGATTATGAAAATGAAATTGGAACAAATTTTGATATTGTTTTTGTTATGAGTATATTAAAATGGATATATGATAAACCCCGATTTTTAAATTATTTAAAAAATTTTAATAGTATAATTTACGAAGCACATGAACCAACTAATGAAGTTATAGAAATGTTTAGTAATTTAGGTTTCAATGACTATAAAATATTAGGGAAAACTCAAGTTGGTATTTCATATGGCGATAATCAATTCAGGCATTTATTTTTATTTACTAAAAACTAGTCTAAATGATTATTGAATTATATTAACTGTTAATTGTTAACAATTAATATAAGATTTTTATTTGTATTAATATAACTACTTATTTAAATTTATTATCCAATTTACATAAGATTCCGGAATGAATTTATTCCAATAATCTATGTTATTTAATTCATCAATAGTTACAATAGGTTCTAAATCAAAAGTATAAATATTATTATCAATAATACCTATATTAGATGGTGTAATATCAATATGAACTAATTTTAAATTTTTTACTTTTTCTTTCATTTTATTAAGAAAAAAGTTGAAAATAACAGAATTGTCGCATAATACCTTATTTCCATACTGGTTAATTTTAAGTTTTAAATTATGAGGTTGCATTTTTTTAGTAATGTAACCCAATATGTCTCCTGTATTATCCACTATAATGTTATCTAATAAAGAAATATTATCATAATAATTACATTTATATGCTCGTATAAAATTACTTTTCCAAATATAATTACGTTCCCATATTTTCATAAATAATTGACTTTTTTCATTATAATAAATATTTCTATTAGCATTAGGTCCCCTTCGCTGTGTAAATATTTGCCATTCGTCAAAAGATATATCATTAATATTTATTTTATTTATTGATGTTTCCATTATATTTTATTATTATTAATTATTTTTATGTATATTATAAATAATTAATTACGCTTTAAAATAACTTGATATTCATCCATTATAATTTCATATCCATTTTCTAAAAAATATGGAATAGAGTATTTTGCTTTTCCATAGTCAGATGTTTCACCGCGTGACTTTGGACCAACATTTCTAACATCATCTATTAAAATAATACCATTATCGGCCAAAACATTTTTTTCCACTATTATTTTTGCCTCCCTTAAGTGTAGTTGAGCGGTAGGTTCTATTGGGTGCATATCCCCCGTATCAAGATACAATAAATGAACTGATTTTTCAGGCAATTGATTCAATACATTTTCTGAATAATTTACAATATATTTGATTTTATTTTTATAATCATTCGTCATAATTTTACACCTATTTATATGACGAGGTGATAAATCAACTGTTATTATATTAACATTTTGATTGGTCAATTCAGAAAAAAAACGTGTGAAACATCCAGCACTCCAATCCCATTTTTCTGGATTATTTGGTTCCCAATATTTTGGATTATCTTTATTACAACCTTCTGGAAATCTACCATCTGTAAAGCTTCTAGATGTCCCTAATTCTAATACCTGAGGATTAGTTACATTTATATTATTTATAAAATCCAAACAATATTTGAATGATACATTTCTTGATTTTGGTATTCTGTTAAAATATGTCATATTTTGTTCATCTGTCACATAATATGACATTGCTTGTTCCAAATAATTTAAATATATTTGTTCTGTCATCATACTTTATCATTGTTAATAGTTTTTAAATATTAATTTTATTTTACCTAAAAATTATTTATTTACTTAAAGACAAATATTAATTTGTATTTATAATGATTGAATTGAATAAAATTATTTATTGGGGGTTGAAAAATACACATGATACGCATAAATTTATTTTTGAAGCTTTTATTAAAGCCTGGAAACACCTTAATTATGATGTTTATTGGGTTAATTCTATAGAAGAATTAACAACAAATAACATTGATTTTTCAAAATGTTTAGTATGGTATTCTTACACAGGAGTGCGTGCTCAACCCCCCCCTATTAAAAAAGACAATTTTTATATACATCACAATGCTGATGATTTTGAAAAAAAAGTAATAAATACAATAGGAAAAGAATACATTTTGAGACAACAAGTATATGCGACAACAACAACTAGTGAATACGATATTCTATTACAAAGTCAATATTCGTCATTTAATATACGACATAATATGTTAATTATGCCTTGGGGTACAAATTTATTACCACACGAAATTGATGAAAACATTAAAAATTTGGAAAATATGAAAATAAAACCAATATGTGGTCATATTGGTTCTACTGGAGGAGCTTGGGGAAAACCTTATAATACATTTAGACAAGAATTAAAACAACAATACAATATTGAAATGATTCAAGCTGGTCCAGAATTAACGGGATTAGTTCCAGAAAATAAAATGATTGATTTTTTAAAAAGTTGTATGATTGTCCCATCACTTCAATTTAAATGGCAAAGGGATGTCAGATATATTCCGTGTAGAATATTTAAAACTATTAGTTATGGTAAAATGGGAATAACCAATAATATAGGGGTGTATGAACTTTTTGATAAAAAAGTTCTTTATTCTGATAATTTAAAGAAATTAGTCGAAATGTCTGTTGAATTTGAAAAAAATCCTAGAAAGCACCAGATTATTAAAGATTTAATGGTTGATGTTAGAGATAATCACACATATATTTCCAGGGTTAATCTAGTAATAGATGTTCTTAAGGAATATAAAAATGTTAAAATAAATAATGAATAAACTATATAATTTGTACTAATTATATAATTAGTATTAATTATCACATATCTTTTTTAATTCTTCATCAAAATTTTTCTCTATGACCCAACCCAGATTTTGTAACTTTGTATTATCCATATAGTATCTTATATCATTATACGCACGATCTTCAACATATTCTATCCATTTTGAGTAATCGTCTGTTTGTTTGACTAATTTAATAATTTTTTTAGTGATATCCATAATTGAATATTCGTCACGACATCCAATATTGTATATTTCACCAACAACTCCTTTATTTAATATTATTTCAAAAGCGGTTGATGTATCATAACTATGAAGAAATGCTCTTACATAACTACCATCTCCATGAACGGTAACTTTTTTATTTTCTCTTAATAATTTTATAAACTTAGGAATAATTTTTTCTGGATATTGATTTGGACCATATACATTATTACCCCTTGTAATAATAATAGGCATATTATAACATCTTGCGTATGATCCAACAATCATTTCTCCTGCGGCCTTTGTAGCAGAATAGGGGTTATTGGGACATAAAATAGATTGTTCATTTTTAGGTATTTTATCATCTAGACTTGAATCACCATAAACTTCATCTGTTGACACATGGATAAATTTCTTAATTTTTCCATATACTCTACAATCTTCTAGAAAACTGTGTGTAGCTAATACATTATCTTTTGTGTATTGTAATGAATTTTTAAAAGATGCATCTACTGCTGACTGAGCTGCGAAATGTATAATATGATTTATATTGTATTTATCTAATACATATGAAATCAAATCTGTATTATTGATATTAGATTTAATAAATACATATTTTTCATCTTTTTTTATTTCTTCATTAATATTGTTTTTATTTGCTGCATAATATAAACAATCAATATTAACTAACACATTTAAATTATTTTTATTTTTTGGGAAATAGTAGTTAATAAAATTTGAAGCTATAAATCCATATCCTCCGGTTACAAGAAGATTCATATAAATTATATTTTGTTATGTTTTTATATTAGTATATAAAATATAAATATACTAATATACTAATATATTAATATAAAATGCATATACCATTTTTAGATTTAAAAAGAAATTATAACACAATAAAAAAAGAGGTCAATGATTCTATACAATCGGTTTTAAATAAAAATAATTACATATTAGGAGAAGAATTAAGTATATTTGAGAAAAATTTTGCTAGTTATTTGGGTGTAAAACATTTTATTGGTGTAGGAAATGGAACAGACGCATTAGAAATAGCTATTAATAGTTTAAACTTAAAAGACACAGACGAAATAATAGTTCAATGCAACACATATGTAGCAACCTGTTTGGGTGTTGTTTCAAATAATTGTAAATTAGTATTATGTAAATGCAATAGATATAATTTCCAGATTAACATTGAAGATATGAAAAACAAAATAACTAGCAATACTCGTGCTATTATAGTAGTGCCTTTATATGGGTTAGTTCCAAATATGGATAAAATAGTTGAAATTTGCAATGAAAACAATTTAATATTAATTGAGGACGCAGCACAAGCTCACGGTGCTAAGTGGGGGGATAAAAGAATTGGTAGTTTTGGAAAAATTTCGTGTTTTAGTTTTTATCCTGGAAAAAATCTAGGCGCTTACGGAGATGGGGGAGGTATCGCAACAAATGACGATGAATTAAATTTAAAAATAAGAAAGTTGCGAAATAATGGAAGTGTTATAAAATATAAACACGAATTAATCGGAAGAAATAGTAGGTTAGATACAATACAAGCTGCTATACTAGATGTTAAATTAAAATATTTGGATTTAAATAACCAAAAAAGAAGAGATATTGCTAGGAAATATAATTCTTTATTAAAAGATGTTGAGGAAATAGAATTACCTATTGAATTAGAAGATACAGAATCAGTGTATCATTTATTTGTAATAAAAACTAAGCATAGAGATGAATTACAGGAATATCTAAAAAAAAATAATATTGTTACATTAATACATTATCCAATAAGTTGTAATGAATTAGAGTGTTTTAAGAAATTAAATTTTACCAAATTAGATAATAGTTTATCAAGCGAAATATTATCATTACCGATGTTTCCTGAACTAACTAATGAAGAAATAGAATATACTTGTAAAATAATAAAACAAATGTTTAATGAAAGAAGAAAAAATATAATGCAATTTAAATCAAATTTAACTAAAGGTAAAGACGGGATTTTACATTGTATCAATAATTTAAATTTTGAAACAAAGCGTGTATTTTATATTGATAAGTTTAAAACAGGAGAAACAAGAGGAAATCATGCAAATATAAATACAGATGAATATTTATTTGTATTAAATGGAAATTTAAGAATTGAAATAATTAATAAAAGTAATGAAAAAAAAACATTTTATTTATTTAAAGATGAAGGTATTTTAATTGAAAGAAACAATTGGATTATATTTAGTTCTGTAAATGAAAATACTATTGTAATGGTATTGGCGAATAAAGAATATAATGACACTCAAAATATTAATGATTTTGATGAATTCTTAGTGGAAAAATGAGACAATTATCTATTGTGTTTAAATTATTAACAATTGTAGATAAATAATATTAAACTTACGCTTATAATTATATATATGTATGTACCTATAATTATAGCTGGGAAAAATGAAATAGCTTGTAATATGTTAAAATATGTGATTAATTATTACTATAAACATAAAATAATGGTAATAGTAAATAAAACAGAAGATGGTATTGATGGTTGGCAACCATCTTTAAAAAAATTAGCACTATCTAATAACATACCAATAATTTCTCTTGTTGAAGCATATGATATAATAGATTGTATATTTTTATCTTGTGAATTTGATACTATTATAAAACCAAATTTATTTAATACAGAAAAATTATATAATATACATTTTTCAAAATTACCAGAATATAAAGGAATGTATACATCTTGTTTACCTATTTTACATAATAAAAAAGAAACAGGAGTTACGTTACATAAAATAGACAAGGGAATTGATACTGGTGATATTATAGACCAATTTGTTTTCCCAATTTTATCAACAGACACTGCTCTTGATTTATATTTAAAATTTAATAAATATGGTTTTGACTTAATAACAAAAAATTTTGAGAGTTTAATAGAAAATAATTTTAAATCTTATAAACAATCTTCTGAAAATGCTTCTTATTATTCCATAAAAACATTAGATTTTAAAAATATTAAAATAGATTATAGAAAAACTGCAAATGAAATTAAAAATCAAATACACGCATATTCCTTTATACATTATCAATTACCCTTATTTAAAAATAAAAAAATTATAAAAGCAGAAATTCTACCAGATAAAAGTAAACAAAATCCAAAAAAAATTGTAGAAGAAACTAATGAGTATATTGTAATTAATTCAATTGATTATAATATCAAATTATTTAAATTGCAATTGGTTTAAAATTTATTTAAAACTTAAGTAACAAATATATATAACAATGGTTACTTTTACGATTTGTATCCCATGTGTAGATAAACATATTAAAATAATGGAAAAATTATTAGAATCTTTGGAACAACATATTATTAAGCCAAATAAAGTGATTGTCTCAATGAGTCCAAAATATTTAAATTTAGATTTAGAAAATGAAAAAAAAAGACTAGAAGAAAAATTTGATTTTTTATTATGTTTGGTGCAGAATGTTGTAACTGGTCCGGGTGGGAACTATAATGCTGCTCTTAATCACGTTGAAACCGATTATACTGTAATTTGGGGTGCCGACGATTTTTTTCACCCCCAATATTTAGAAATTATGACTAATATAATAGATAAGTACGAACCAAATATGATGTGTCATTTATGGGATACAAGGTTAACAGAATTAACAAAGAAAAATCCTAGTCTAGTTCATAATTTTGATGTATTTAAAAAAATTAATTTGAATGATATTGTTACTTATACTGACAAAGATATTCAAATATATATGCACCCAAATGATGGAAGAGGGAGACAAGTACCTCGTTTCCATATAAAAAAAAAATTTATATCAAATCTACATTATGGTATGCAAATATTTAAAACAAAAATAATAAAAGATAATAAATACTTAATAGGACCAGACTATGATTATAGGGCTGATACATTATTTATAACGGATATGTATAAAAAATATGGAAATATGCGAATTATAATGGAAAATTTAATTCAATATGTTCCGGGAGAAACATATAGTGGATAATATTATTCATTTACTTTTATAGCGTTTTCTAGTTCTTCAACATTTGTAAAATTTCTATTTTGTGGTATTTCTGTATGAGAAAAAGAATTATATTTACCTTCTAATAAATCAAATAATTTTTGATTACCAGTATTGTATATTACAGTGGGTTCCTTACTTTTTATAATATTTTCAAATACTGCACCAGAACAAGGAGGCATTAATTTTAAAAATTTATTACTATTTTCATAAAAGTTAGGTAATAATTGCCATGGTTCATAACTCCAATTTATAGTGATATGTTTTATCGGTTTACTTGTCCAAAGTAAATGTATCATTGAACCACCAACTTCAGTAATTAAATGCGTAGCATTATTCATCAAATATATTACTTCTTCCATAGTGTAAAGTGTTTGGTCTATATCAGTATAATCATATTTTTTACATAAATCTACTATTTGTTGTCTATTTTCAAGTAATCTTTTTGAATTGCTTGCAATATTAGAGCTTTTTCTTAAAAATAAAAGTTTTTTTGGATAATTTTTTAAATTTATATCTATCTTATTTTTTGATAAAGATAAATTACCAATTGTATTATAAAATTCTATACATTTATTTGAAAATATTACAGGTGATTCCATTTGTGAATATATACAAAACGTTGTGCCTACATTTATAATACAAGTATTTATATCAATAAAAATAATATCTTTTAAATTAAGAGTTTTTTTTAAGAATAACCAATATTTGTTATTATCAGACTTATTCATAATTATTTTTATATTAGGGTATATATTTTTAAGGTATATATAATAGTAAAAATATTGATATCCATAATTTATATAATGTGCAAAAGGCCAATGAGGGGGATATGGGAAGAAAAAGACCGTTTCATTTATATGTATTATCTTTTTAATGTTCATTGGTGCTTGTAAAATACGATTTTTACCGTGTATATAATTTAGATTTGCAAATTTATTATATTTCATTTCCTTACTTATTTTTTTATATATTTGTGTTTTTTGTTCCCAAGTATGATTAATATTATTTTCAATTGAAGGTTTTAAATACAGCGTTCCATCATCATGTGTAATTGAACTAATATATATATTTTGATTAGTTTCACAACGAATATGGTTATAATAGATATGACATTTATTTGTTATTTCTTGAATATTTTCAAGGTCTTTTTTATCCATAATTATAAATATTTATTGTAACATTTATTTAAACACAAATATAAATTATTATTAAAATGAAAGTAGCATTTTGTTTATTTGGTTTAAGCGGTCTAGATAATTTAACTGAAGTGAGTAAAGAATCAAAAGAAATGAATGGATGTTCATATGAAATAATGAAAAAATCATATGAACAGTATAAAAAATATATATTTGATGTAAATAAAAATATTAATATTGATATATATTTTCATACTAGAAATCATTCTAATATTGAAAAAATTAAAGAGTTATACAAACCCAAGGACTATTTGATAGATGATGTAAAAAATATAAGTTACATGGACGGTTTAACTAGTGTTCCTTGTAATTATAATAAAGCTATAATGTCTAGACACGATAGTGTAAAAAAGGTTTTGAATTTAGTAAAAGAACAATATGATTTAATATTTTTGTGTCGCTTCGACCTTTATTTTTTAAAACCTCTTAATTTTACTGAAATAATCATTAATAAAAATCAAATTATGTTTGCTCAAAACAATCAATGGAAGGTAAATAACGAATGTTTTAAAGGGTTTGGAGATAAAAATCATTCTCTTGAAATTGAGAATGGAAACTATAAAGTTATAAAAATGAATAAATATCATGTAGTTGACCATTGGCTATTATTTAAACCGGTAAATATAGATAAAATTATAGAAATGGGTGATGCTCATAGTAGTGCATTAAAAATTATTAATTACTATACAAATGGAATGAATATTCATTATTTTATTGCGAAATATCTAATAGACGTGTGTAAACTTGAAATAGTGCATTGGGAAAATCATTATTACACTTGTTTTACAAGATATTTTGTTTAATTTACAAATAATAATTATAATATTTCAATAAATTTTTCATAAACTTTATTGGGAATACGGTATCTAATAGTTTATCACTATCTTCACTATTAAACCAAACACACACAAAAAATGGAAATATACACAATGCATTTTTAAAGTCTATCATGAATGTTTCATATGATAAGTCTCTAGATTCGGTTATTAATTTATAATAATATTTTATAACTATATCAACTATAAAGGGGTCAAAATCAATACTTTCTACAAGTAAAAATGTAATATCACTAATTCCCTTGTTTAAATGGATATATTGCCAATCTAAAAAATATGGTTCATTATTGTCTTTATAGAATATATTTGGACTTTTCAAATCTCCGTGACAAAAACTTAATGGGAATGATGATGCTTTATCTAATATATTATCAAAATTTACATTTATATTGTTCAATATTCTTTGTTCATTATCACACAATAATACTTTATTCTTTTTCATAAATTTATCAAATCTGTTTTTAACTAATATACTATAATACTTAATTTCACTTATTTTTAATAATGGTTTCATAGATTTTAAAATTTTTTCCTCTGATTCAAAATAATATTTATTATGCATTTGAAAAATTTTATAAACAACATTCAATAATAATTGTACATTTTTGTTTAAATTTACATCAAAACTACCATTATATTTATTCAAATCTTCCATTAAAATTCCTTCTTTTTTATCATTCACAAACGAACCATAAAATTGTGGTATTTTTACATTAACCCAATTAGAAATATTTTTATAAAAATATAATTCATTTTTATATAGATTTAATTTCGTAGCCGTTTTTGATAATTCATTATCAAGATTACTAATTTTTAATATTATAGTATCTTTTTTGTTATTATTATATAAAATTTCATATCTATTTATATTACAAATATATCCAGCTTTTAGTATATTGTCATTTTTTTGAACAAGTTTTATAGGTAAGTTTTCTAGTTCACTCAAAATAAATTTCAAATTTGTATCTGTATTTTTTATATTACAATCAGATAACATTCTTTGTATGTCTAATTTATTATAATTATTAATCTTAATTTCATCAGCTGTTTTTATTTCTTCACAACTATTTTCATTAACTATTAAATATATTTTATATGGATTACTATTTTTGGCGCTACAATATCCGGAATAACTATCTTCAAAAATTATACATTTTTCATTTGATACTTGTAATAAATCCATTGCTTTATTATATGGTTCTGGATGAGGTTTAAATAAATTTACGTCATTTGCTGACACTAAGATGTTTATATATTTATCCAATCCAGTATATTCTAATATATATTCGGCTGATACTCTATTACAACTTGTAACAATAGCTATTTTTGAATTTTGAAGTTCATCTAAAACCTTTAAAACTCCATCAAGTAATATATTAGATTTTGATTGTTTTAACTTTTCTATAAAAAAAACATCTTTTTTTTTAGAGATTTCACATATTTCTTCTTCTGAGATATTATCACTTAAATATTTTAAAAATGTTTCATCTGTCTTTCCTTTAATAAATTCATCAAAAAACACTTTATTACAGGTAATATTATATTTATTCAAAATGTCTCTCCAAACTTCAACATAAATATGATCTGTATTTACAAGTGTTCCATCTAAATCAAACAAAAATGCATATTCATATAATTTTACTTGTTCAGGGGTTCCCAATGAATGATAATATTTATTATCTATTGTAATATTTTTACATATTTCCTTTTCCAACATATAATTTATTACACCTGAAGTATAAAATTCTTCCTTTTGTGTTATATTATTATTTATAATATACCCACAATAATTCATTAAATTATAATAAGATTTAAACCCATAAGCACCTGTACACGCAACGTTAGATATTTTTTGTTTTTCAATTATTTGCTTTATATTTTCGTTTTCATCTGTTTTCAAATATGAAAAAATAGGATTTATATCTTTACTTAAAAAAGTAAATACAACATTTTTACCATCCCATAAATTTATTATATCGTTTGTATAAAAATTATCAGAATCTAAACATAATATGGGTTTATCAAACATATCTTTCATTTGCATATGATTAATTGGATATCTTATTTGACTGGAATATAATTCCTGTAGTGCTTTGTATATTGTTTCTGCTGCTCCTCTTGTTTGCTCTTGTAATATCATAAATTTAAATTTGTATTTTGGATACCTTTTTTTTAACAAATTTTCAAAATCATATTCAGCATATTCAATATTATAAGGAATATAAATATGTGATATTTTACTATTTATGTTTAGATTATCTAATAAATGGAATATAATTTCTTTGCCATTTACTTTTATTAATGCTTTTGGTTTTTTGTAACCATTTTTTTTAAATCTTTGTCCTGTGCCTCCTAATGGTATTAAAATTATCATTATAAATTAATTTTAAGTGTTAAGTTTAATACAAAAAAATAATAAATATTAAAAAGAAGAAATATATATATATATGAATATCGCATTCTGTTTATTTGGTTTAAGCGGTAGTGCTAGTGAATCGCAAACATCATTTATAAATAACGATAATGATAAAAGAATAATGAAAATATTTAATGAATCATATGCTAGTTATAAAAAGTATATTTTTGATGAAAACAAAGAATGTAATATTGATACATATTTGCATACATATGAGCATAAAAATATAGAAAAAGTATTAGAAGTGTATAAACCCAAAAAATATTTAATAGAAAAAAGATTTCAGCACACTTTTACTAGAAGGTGTAATTTAAAAGATAATTTAAATATAGGGGGTAGCTCATTTTCATAATGATAATAACTATAAACTTGTAAATGCTGGAATGAGCAGATTTAATAGTATGTATAAATCATTAAATTTAATAGATAAAAATATTAATTATGATTATATCATTATTTTGCGATTTGACATTTTATTTTTTAAACCAATAAAGTTTAAAGAATTAAATTTAAATGAAAAAGATGTAATTTGCACCCCATCTTTGGATGCAAGTTATAAAAATTTAAGAAAAGAAAATGAAGATAAACCATCAACATATATGAAATTAAATGAAAATATATTTCCTTGGCACGATTGGATGTCAATAGATTTTTTTAACATATTTAAAAAATCGTCTTTGGAATTATTTTTAAACTTATGTGAGTTTGGAAAAACACAAGACGGTTCTTATTCTATAATGTGTAAATTACAACCAGAAAGATTTTTTCCGAAATACATAGAAGCTAATAATTTTAATTGTGTAAAAAAATATAAAATATTTTTTGATTTTATTTTGACTAGAGATTATTTATATGATAGATTTAAATGATATTGATATATAAATTATAATTTTAATATAAAGATATTAATTAAAAAAATATTATATGACACTAACTTGCGTATCAGGATATTGGAGAATAAAAAATAAACACGATAATAAATTTGAAAATTGGTTTAATAATACATTAAAAATTAATTGTCCATATGTTTTTTTCTCAGATAAAGAAACGATAGAAATAATAAAAAAATATCGGGGAGATTTACCAACACATTATATTGAATGTAGTATAAAAGATTTTTATACATATAATTTTAAAGATAAAATGATAACACACCCCGTGCATTGCCCTTCTGTAGAACTAAATTTAGTTTGGAATGAAAAAATATTTTTAATTGAAAAAGCAATAGAATTAAACCCATTCAAAAGTGAATATTTTATGTGGATAGATGCAGGAATGTCTTCTTTTAGAAATAGAAGACCGCCGCAAATACCATTTCCAAATATAAATAAAATAAATAAATTACCAAAAGATAAATTTATTTATTCGTCTACACATAATTTCACTTATAATGAAAAATTTGTAAAAGGACAGTATCATTTACATCACCATGTATCGGGGACTTATTTATTCCACAAAAATATAATTAATAAACTAGTTGATATCTATAAAAAATATTTAAGTTTGATAGATAAAAATGATATTTGGACAGACCAAGTAATATGGACCCTTATTTATAATGATAATAAAGAATTATTTTACAAATTATGTGACAATTATGCTACCATTCCTTTTTATTTATATTAGTAAGATTTATTATCAATTTCATCTATATATTACTTATATAAATGTTCATTAAAATTTATTCCATAATTTTATTCCAATGTTCTGGACATAAATCTTTCAGGTTTTTAGTTCCTTGTGAAGGACCAAACCATTTTGATGGATAAAATACTTTATTTTGATTTTTATTAAAATAAGCACCCCACCAACTAAAACTACTATTAGCAATAATATTATGTTGACATAATGACATAATTAACATTTGTTCCCAATCAGTATATTTGGAATCAATTTTAATAAAACTTAAATCCGGGTATGTTGTTTTTAACTTATTAATTTTTTCTTTTACTGTCTTTATGTCATTATCTTCGCAAAAATATAGTACTGTCCAATCTTTTTTATTCGTTTTATCCAATAATAATCGTATCGCATTTTTATAATAATATATTGTCATTACCGGATGATGGTGTTGGAGATTAACATAATCACCAAGTCTAAAATGAAGCGAAACCATATTATCAAAATTATACTCATTTTTATACATATCCCTTTGACTATGTAATTCAATCAATCTCTCTATTTGTTCTTTATTGGAGTCAAAATATTTATAAGATTGGAAATAACCTAATAATTTAAATGGTTGATTAATAAATGGTATTTCGGTAAAATGAAAATTTTGTTCTCTATATATTGGTAATCGCAATGATGGTTTTAAAAATATTTTTAACCTTTTTAAAAAATTATCCCAATAAAAAGGTCTATCTTCTCGTTCAATGGGTAAAATCTCAAAATGAAACGGTCTTTTATGTTTTAAACTATATGCAATAAGAGTAAAAACTTGAAATAATTGATTCCCCAATCCCCCCATTATATGCACAGTATTAGACATTAATATTTATTCGTGTTCAATTTTTAAATATTAATTTGATTCAAACATATCTTTAATTAATTCATCCAAATCATAATTTAATTTCCACCCTAATTTATTTCGTGCTTTTGTAGAATCACCCAATAAATATTCTACTTCGCTCGGTCTAAAATATTTTTCATCAATTTCTACCACCACTTCCCCACTTTCTTTGTTAACAGCTACTTCATCAACCCCCCCACCTTTCCATTCTAAATCAATGTTCTTATATTTGAAACATTTATTTATGAATTCCTTGACCTGCGTTGTTCTATTTGTTGATAATACATAATCATCCGGGTTTTCTTGTTGTAACATCAACCACATACCATATACATAATCTTTGGCATGCCCCCAATCACGTCTACTATAAATATTACCCAGTTTTAGCGTTTTCTGTTTTTTATCCACAATATTCTTCACCGCGTTTACGATTTTCATCGTGACAAAATTCGCCCCCCTCCTCGGACTCTCGTGATTAAACAATATACCATTACAAGCAAACATATTATAAGACTCGCGGTAATTACGAACTAAAAAATGCGCATATACTTTTGCACAAGCATATGGTGATTGCGGACGAAAAGGTGTCGTTTCCTTTTGAGGTTTTTCCAAAACATCACCAAACATTTCACTCGTACCTGCTTGATAAAAACGTGTTTTACTTTGAATCTCTTTGGGTAATGTTCTTATAGCCTCCAATATCTTTAATACACCTATCCCATCCACTAATGATGTATATTCAGGTATTTCAAACGAAATCTGTACATGACTTTGTGCACCCAAATTATATACTTCAAAACGTTCAATATTCTTGTTTTGGATAATTTTATGAATTAATTGTGTTAATGCTGAACCATCCGTTAAATCTCCATAATGAAGATTTACTTGACTTCGTATATGATCAATGCGGTCTGTCGTAAACATAGAAGAAGTGCGGCGAACAATACCATGTATTTCATAACCTTTCTCTATCAACAATTCAGCCAAATATGAACCATCTTGTCCAGTTATACCCGTAATAAATGCTAATTTCATTTTATGTAAATATTACAATATTGTTTTAATATTTATTTAATATTTGTATTAATTTGTTTAATATTTGTATTAATTTGTATGTTGTTTAATATTATCAACAAACAATATTAAAACATGAAATAACAATATACATAATGAATATTGTAGTTACAGGGGGGTCAGGTATGGTAGGTAGATGTATTCAAGATATAATACATCAATATCCACAACATAAATTCACCTTTTTATCCAGTAAAGATTGTAATTTAATACAACGAAATGACGTATTGAATTTCTTTTCAAAACACAGTTTTAATTATATTATCCATCTCGCAGCAAATGTAGGTGGTCTATTCAAAAATTTAAACAGTAACATTTCAATGTTTTCCGACAATATAAAAATAAACGAAAATGTATTGGAAGCATGTCATAAAAACAATATACGACGTGGCGTTTTTTGCTTATCTTCCTGCATTTTTCCACAAAAACCATCCTCATTTCCCATGGTAGAACATATGGTACACGAATCACCACCACACCCTTCCAACGAAGGTTATGCTTACGCCAAAAGAATGTTAGAACTTCAATGCAGGCAATATAACAAAACATACAACACCGAATATATTTGTGTAGTACCCGTTAATTTATATGGACCATACGACAATTTTAATTTAAAGGACAGTCATATGTTACCGGGTATTATGCATAGATGGCACTTAACACATTTGAATAAAGAGTCAGCATACACTGTATATGGTACAGGAAATCCATTGAGGCAATTTGTATATGCACCCGATTTCGCAAATTTTATATGCAGGTTGTTACTCACTGGACAATATAGAGGAAAAACTGAACCCATTATCTTTTGTGACCTAGAATATAGTATTAAAGATATTGTAAATGAATTAGCTTTAGTTATGGATATACCCGTTGAAAAAATACAGTACGATACTACAAAATCCGATGGTTGTATGCGAAAAACTGTATCCAAAGCAAGACTTCGTGAATATTTTTATGATTTCCAATTTACACCATTAAAAAAAGGCTTATGTGAAACATATAAATGGTTTTTAGAAAACTATGATCAATGTAGAAAATAATCTACTATTGCGATTTACCCACTTTTGTTTCCTCTGATAATTTCAAATATCCTTTACCTCCAGGGAAATCCCCATAGGGTGGTGCCCAATACCTCTCCTTAAATTTACAAATGTATTTTTTTAAAAACTTTAACGATTTATGGACTCTTATTTGATTTTCAATAAATACTACATTTACATCCACAAATATTTCTTTTTTAAAGGTAGCGTATCCACGCCAACTACCAGCCTGCCCTTCACAAAACGCATTATATACGGTATATTCTAATATCAACTTATACATTTCTTCTGTAGGCATATCGGAAACATCCCAATCACCCTTATCTTTAAGATATTTTGTGAAATCTCCCACAAACATTTTTTCTTGTCCTGGATTTTTACTATTCGGACCACTTACTTCATACAAAGGTGCATCATACATCGCCATATTCAATTATAATTCTTTATTTTAAGTATAATTGAATTTC
>CERI01060793.1_pt1 | contig 22706 bp, 36 predicted proteins | sample 350261 | NCBI WGS metagenome assembly CERI01 (sample SAMEA2620979, study PRJEB7988) | marine metagenome | isolation source: saline water (ENVO:00002010), including
CGTGGTCGGTAACGATGACGATGACGATGACGATGACGACGACGAGGATGATGATGATAAACCCGTTGCTTAAAAAAATGAATTGTTACTATAAATATGGATACTGAAATATCAGCCCCTATTGAATATAGCCCACAAGTGGATAATGATGTATATAGAGAAGAGCCCGAACAACCACAATATTATTACACACCACCCCCACCTATACCAGCGCCTCCGACGCAACAGCCCGAATCAAATCGAGATTTTATTGCGAGTCTAGATAAGACCGCGTATATCGTCATATTCGCTGCCTTTATATTGGGTTTCTTTATGGGGAAAACTATGCAACCAGTCATCCTGAGACACGGGTGAGTAACCCACAAAATCCCCAATCGGACCGTTGGGTGGACCTGTAAAGTTGACTCGACTGGTCACTAGAGGATCCTTGAGCATGTCGGTAAATACGTCTGTCGCTGTGGTCGTTGTAGTCTCGGGTGAAACATAATTTGTCAATATATATAACACTGTAAGGGCGATTATATTCATTAACAAGAATACAATCGTTAATATCATTTTATTTTATACAAAATACGTATATAATAAAATGATATGATTTATTAAGCGTTATTTAAACCCCCTCGTCGATGGCGGCGTCCCTTGCTTTGATCCGTTCATTTATCTCTTCAGACACCAAGGCGTCTGCCTCCTTTACCAAGTCTTCCATTGTTGCGTCCGGTTTTTCTCGCTTCAGTCGCTCGATGATTTCCGCTGGATGAGTGATGGGCGCTTCGTCGGGCTTATTATAATACTTCGAGTTTTCATCACCCGGCTTGTTGAAGATGACTTCGCCACCGTGGGTGGCGGGTGGTGCCATGTCACGTTTGCGTTCTTCGAACATCTTGGCCGCTAACATTTGGTTATCCCTGTACCCAGTCATGAGTTCTTCTAGCTTTTCGTTGGTATAGTGCGAATCCTCGATCTTCGAGGGATCGGGCGGGATCAGGAGCCATTTATACATATCGACCACGTATATGTCGAACGTGGAATCCTCCTTCTGCAGACGCTTCGCGTGATTTGCCGCCTCGTCACGCGTAGAGAACGCGCCTCGGATTTTGATTCCAAATTTTTCATTCTTTTGGGGCGTGTCTGGACCGACGATAGATAGGCACGCGAATACCTGCCCGGGAACGGTGGTGTAATCTTGTGTAAGAGACATTATATATTTGTTAAGATCCATAACTTTAATTAACCTAAGTATAATAAAGTTATTGTTATTAACAATAAAATGGACAAGATTCGTAAATACCACAACGATGAAAAGCGCCGACTCATAGAGAGCGTTACCCGACCGGGTGACAACGTGCTCGACGTGGGTTGTGGTTTTGGCGGCGATCTTCAAAAATGGAAACGTGTCGGGGCTAATATAAGCATGTGTGAGCCCGACGTGAACGCGCTCAATACGGCGAGGGGGCGGGCGAAAAATATGAACTGTAAAGTGAATTTTTATCACGGTGACATAACCGTATGTCCACACAAAAAGTACGATATCGTGTGTTACAATTTTTCACTGCACTACGTATTTCGAACTAAAGAAATCTTTAACAGAACGATGTTTGAAATCGAAAAGAGACTGAAACCTGGGGGTGTTTTCATGGGTATAGTACCCGACTCGATGCAGATGATATTTAAGACTCCCCTGGTGGACGACTTGGGAAACTTTTTCAAGATGCGCGACGCCAGTAATGGAAATTTTGGAGAGGAGTTGAATGTGTATCTGATGGACACACCTTATTACGCCGATGGTCCGAAACACGAACCATTAGCCCACAGGGATCTGTTGGTGACACATCTAGAAAACAATGGTTTTTCGCACGAATGTTGGGAATCACTCGGGGGAAATCCGATATCCGAACTTTATAGCAAATTTATATTTGTATATAGGAAATGATAGCCTGGGTAGTTTTAACTATAATTAATATTATGATATTTTTCCTTGTAAAGGAAGACGAACGTTTCACCGAAGTCAAGAAGCGCTACAAAATACTCATTAAACACCTGAAATCCAACGATATCGAGACGTTTCGTGAGCTCTACACGGAGATCCCAATCGTAGCTCACCATAACATGAGTAGAGGTATAGGGTACAACATTGAAAAGGGTGGTGAGATCGGCCTGTGTATAGACGGTGATGTCAACGACATATTTCACGTGTTGCTACACGAGTTGGCGCATTGCACAGTCGACGAGTATTCACACAGCGAACAATTTTGGGACAATTTTAAAAAACTAAAGAACGAAGCGATACACATCGGTTTATATAAAAACATATCACACAGGAAAGCATTTTGTGGTAAACACGTAATGGATAAATAATTTCTCTATATATATCAATGGAAATCACGTTTTCAAATATTATCATATCTTTATCTCAGTGGATTTTTATGTACATAGGTTTATTGGGCTTAAGGGCAGAATCCCATCACTGGGTAAACACTCTCGTATTAACTGTGGTATACCCAATGTACTTATGGTACATGTCTAAAAACAACGTCTTATGGCTTATTGATCAGGGATCGATGTTTGCGGTCGTCATATCCGCTGGTCTCTTTATGACATTACTGCTGGAGTCGGGTATATTTGGGGACTCTTTTGAGAAAACCTTGAAGAAAAGTCTCAAGGAATACGGTAGAGACACAAAGGCCACTGCGATGGCATCTGCCGCAATCGCGAGTAGTATCGCGGTCGGAATTGGCGTTTCTTACATCGTTAGGGGCCCAACATTTTTGGATGTTCAATAGTATTTCTTAGCAAAGTAAAAGATTATCGCAGCTACGATACCAGTGGCACCCAGACCTATCATGCTGCGGTTGCCCTGAGCGTTTAAAAATTTTGGCACGGTACTGGCCAACTTTTCTTGCACGGGCATACTGACGGCTACGCCTGTGGCTAGGACCACGATGAGTGCCAGCATCTGGTCATCCGTGAGATTCATGGGGTTAGACTTTTTGGCGATGGGTGCATCCCGACCGACCACGGTAGGTGAAAGCGTCTGGTGCGCCATGCGAGGATCCACGGCCAACATCGGCTGTTCGGGAATTTCTTGGGGCTGACCCATAATATCGTTGATAGGCGTAGAGTCCATATTATCTTTATGTTCACTCACATTTTTTTCGGGTACAAAATCCGTGGATGGTTTGTCATTTAAAGATACCATGCCGTCGTCGACGTCTGATAGATTCATTGTTCTGACGTCTGACATTTATATGTAATTACATTTTATAGAAACTATGATTTCGCAGCCCACTTCAATATGTTTTTAACAGTCCACGCCCTGGTATTTATGGTATCGAAATGTTCCGTGCGCAGAAGGTATGTAATCGTGTTCTTTTTTGGAATCTGAAACATGCCGTTCCTTAAAAACATCTTCGTACCGTCACTGTTCCACGATGACAGATAGTAAGGGAAGTATGTTTCAAAATATTTCCATACCGATGTATCCCTGGACCCCGTGTAAAACTTATTGATTAAACCCCACACAACCTTTTTTATAAATCTTAGACGTTCCCTGGGGTCCTCTGGACCCACTCTTTTCATGGGAAGAGAATCGAACGCCATAGCCACGAACGCCTCAGCGTAACAGAAATGGTGCTGAGACAGCTCGTCGTATTGTGAAATCCTCCACGCCCTATTCGCGTAAGCCGGGTTTCTAAACACGTACATGCTATCCATCATTTGTTCAGGTGTTTCTTGGGTAAACCCTCCCGTTGGTTGAAACCCTATCGAATTGTCGCGCACCCTGTAACCGCTATAAACATCTTTAATCACGTCGTCAAACTCATTAAGGTAAGCGCCCTCCCCCATGGAGTCCCATACGCTAATGTATTTTGTCGTATTATCCACCCGTAAGTACACGCTGTGCCCACCTTCCTCTAGATCCTTCTCTAGGTGAAGATATTCAATGTTGTTGTTGGACCGTGTCAGAGTGGTTACATTTTTACACCTGTACACCACATCCACTTTTTTTTTACTCTCCGAACTGATCGATTTCAGTATATCAACGTAGTGTCTTTGTATAAAACGCCTCGCGATTTCAGATGCATTTTCTATCGCGAGAAGTTTGGTGGCGTCGACAGATCCGTTAATTACTTCGCGTTCCAAAAAATCATCGTGGTCTAGGGTGGGTTCTTCACCGATAAATTTGAGGAGTTCGTGATTGTCTGGTAACATTTTAATGGGAATCATCGTTGTTTATTCCCTCAAACAGGTTTTAATAACTTAGGTTATTTTTGTTTTGTTATTTTTACGTGTGTTGACTTCCCTCTTTCGTTCTTACGATTCACGCTCCCACCGTTGGGGTTGAACATCTTCTTGTGGGCATGCCAATATTCCGGAGCACCCACCTTGAAATTTTTCCGTAAAGATGCCTTGTACCAAAACACACAATCCTCTATATTATTACTCTTCGAGGTGTTGTCCAACACGATGCACTCGTAGTTTTCCGTGCACACGTCCATTACTTTGTTGAACATATCAAACGTAGGAAATATACCGAAGAAGGATTTATATAACTTTTCCCTGTTCTGAATGATGTTTTCTCTTAATACGAACACATAGTCCACGTTAGCGCGAAGTGCTGGAGGTAAATCCATGCAGTACTGCATCGTGAGCATGAAGAATATCTTCCAGTGTCTCCCGTTCATGAAACACTGCCTAATGCACGTGTCTCTCATGAACTTATTATCGTACATGCAATCGTCCAGGAGAAGGAAAGCGCCGCAGTTTTTTTTTCCCGCACCGACCAACTTTTTCTGTCTTTCCATGACTCTCTCTATGGCATCTCTATCGTAATCACCGTATATGAAAAGGTCCGGGATGTATTGTTGATAATAATGATTTCCTTCTTCCGTAGCCGATAACACTATACCCGCTGGTAAGTGTTTTTTGTGAAACAATATGTCTGTGACTAGAGTTGACTTCCCCGTATTTCTCTTACCCACGAACACACACACTCTATCGTCCGCGATAGTCGTCGGGTTGAATTTTCTGAGTTTAAGATCCATCTAATATATTACCGTGTTTTATTTAATAATATTTTACTCACGTCTATTAAGAATGGCGGGACGTGTCAATCTTGCCGTCACAGGTGTCCAGGATCAGTGGCTCACCGGAAGTCCGCGGTTGTCTTACTTTGTTATGTCTTACAGAAGACACACGAGATTCTCGACGGAAATGATGGAGATACCACTGTCTTTCAACGTCAACGAGGGTAAAAAACCCAGTCTCGGAAACAGTGTAACGTGTCGGATACCGAATAACATGGGTGATCTCCTGAGAAGTGTCGCGTTGAAGGTGACACTGGATCCCCCTACGGATGAAAATATATATAACGCGTCCATAGGGACGAGAATAATAGAGTATGCCGACCTCGTCATAGGAGGTCAGACGATAGAACGACTAACGGGCGAATATATTTACATGTACGACCAGTTGCATAATAACATAGATGATACCTTTCAGACTCTTTACTTTCTTACTGGTCATAACAATAATATAGTCTTTTCCGAACCATACACATTTTTCGTTAATATACCTTTTTATTTCTTCCGACATCCCAGTCTCGCCGTACCCATATGTGCCATAACGAAACAGTTAGTGGAAATTCGTATTCAATTCAAACGCAAAGACGATAATATAACATTCTCCTACAAAAACCAAGTGTTGGAACCGACGAGCGGTGGATCGATACATTCAGCATCCATTCTCGCCGACTTTTATTATGTAACCGACGATGAGAAAAATTTCTTACGTACGCGTCCGATAGAATACGTCATAACCCAACTTCAAATGGCGAATGTACCCCTAAAAGCCAACGAGATGTCACGTTCGGTCATGACAAACTTTAAACACCCGGTGAAGGAGATGTACTTCATGGCCAACGTGAAGGGGAATCGCACCGTGGCAACTACCAACCCCACACTGTATAGATCCGACGGGGTGAACGCTCGCTCGGATGTTCGGTTCATCAAGAACATATCCTTGGAGTTCAACGAGGCTAAGGTGTTCGATAACGACAGACTTCAACTGTCGTACCAACAATCCCTAGACCATCACACAGGATGTCCCTCACCAGCCTACGAATTTTACACATACTCTTTCTCGATGAATCCCGAAATGTACTACCCGACCGGGCAGGTGAACATGAGCCGCGTGAGACACCAAAAACTCAATCTAGAACTAGACGAGGCTGACCCCGAATACGAGACACACGTGAGTGTGTACGCCGTCAACTACAACGTGTTACACGTGCAAAGTGGATTAGCTGGTTTAAAATTTTAGACTGTTAATAGTAATAAATGGCCGGTCGTGCTCAACTCGCCACGAGGGGTTCACAAGATGCAATCTTCACGGATAACCCCGAGTACACGTATTTTATAAAAAACTTCAAGAAGCACACGACCTTCGCCTCATACACGGTGGACCACGACGTCACGGGTGAATTAGAGTTTGGTCAGACTCTCCGATGTACCATACCACACGACGCGGGAGATCTCGTAAGGGGGGTCAGACTTCGCTTCACCCTGGAAGGTGTGAGTCCCAGAGGGTACGTCGAATCCATAGGACACGCAATCATCGAACACATAGATTTGAACATAGGGGGGAATATCATCCAACGAATTCCGCGCGACTGGCTTCAGATATATTCGGAACATTACGTGACTCAGACGAAACAGACGAATTTGTCTAAACTAATAGGTAAACCTCCTTACGAATTCTCGGGTATGCCCGTCAACGTGGTGTCCAGTCCACCTCCAGAAAATATACTATCGTATTTACCACCGTCGGATGTTGATCACGCGTGCATAGTGGACGTACCGTTTTACTTTCATAGGAACCCGGAATTGTCGATACCCATGTGTGCAATCACGGGTCAAGAAATTGAGATTGTGATACAGCTCAGCTCGGGAGATAAGTGCACCTACGACGTACCCAACGTGGTCAAACCCGTGCCCCGGTCGGGACTCATAAAGAGTTTCCACGTCCAGACGGAGCTCGTCGCCCTGGACCATATCGAAAGAGTTAAATTAGAAGCGACGCCCAACGAATTCATCATCACACAGATACAGGGTGACACGTCGAAAATACCAGCTAACACCGCGGTACACGCGCGGAAATTGGAGTTTGTTAATCCCGTGAAGGAGCTGTATTTTGTTATTCAGAGGGTGGGAAAGGATGTTTCTGTATTTGATTACGACGACGTTTATCAAGTTTACGATAACAGATATACCAACTACGAACACCTCAGGAGCCTACAGCTACGACTGGACTCGGTCGATATTCTCGATGAAGTCACGGGAAGCGTCGTGTATTTGAGAGCCGTTCAGAGTGGCATTCATCATTCTCGAACCCAATTGTTCAGACGGTTTTACTCTTACAGTTTTGCCCTAGAACCGGAAAGGTGGTACCCCACGGGTCAAAGAAATTTCAGCTTTATAAAGGAACAACACGTCAAACTACAACTTAACAATACCACTGGATCTACAGAGAGAGAACTTAGAGTTTACGCTCTCAGTCATAACATATTGAGAATCGAAAATGGAACAGCAAGACTTCTCTTCTCGTCTGGTCCAATCAGCAATTGATATAGTCACACCCGTTATAGAGAATGCCACTATACTCGCAGCGCAGTACGCGAGAGCGTGTGGTCGTGACATCGTATTGTCGAAGGATGTAGAATATTGCATGAAGTACTGTACAATGCATACCGTCGGAAAACACATAGGTTCACAATATCCAGAAGTGTACGATAGTGAAGATTCCGATATCGTTGTGGATGAAGATGAAGACGTACAATTCGAACCGTACTCAGGATCCGATGCGGACATGCGCGCGATCACGGAAGCATACAATACGTGGGATAGTTGGGTGCCTACAAATCCGTCTGAACATATATTAAAAAATGCTATCGATAGTAATGGATAACTATCCGGAGGGTTGGACTAATGTAGTGTATAAAAAATTTAAACCTGACGAAGAATCAGATTCTGATTCTGAGACGGACGAACCAGTCATCAGTGGGTATAAAAAGGAAAGATACAAAAAGATAGTCCATACAGAAGAACTTTTACCAGAATAAAATATATTCATATAATAAATGTCTACCAAACTCGTCAATCAAGTTGTTTCGGAGATCGAATCCCAGTCTCTCAACGCCGTTGTCGCGGGCTTTTCCTTCGCCGCCGCGCTATCATGGATGGATCTCGTCCGATGGGGCACTCATCAAATTATTAAGATTCAGAAAAATAGTGGTATGAACTACGCCTTGACGGCTATAATCACCACCATCATATCCGTGCTGGTGTACATTATTCTATCTCGCACGTCCAAGCGTGTCGTTAAGCCCGCCGCACCCGTCTACGCAGTGTCTCGTTAAGTTTTGTTACGTGGTCTCGTGAATATCAAAAATACCAGGCCGGTCATCACTATTAGAAAAATATATACAAAACCATTCCACCTATTCAGATTCTCCATCTCGGGAATGTGCACGGGTGGTGGTAAAGAAAAATTCTTAGTGTCCCCAGGGGGAGTCCGCTGTTTTCCAGTAGAACACTCTACAGCGAGCTTCAGAATGTGATTGGCATTTCTGAATTCGTAAGGTATTAAGCGGTTGTTACTGCTATAGAAAAACTGAACCCTCAGGCTAGGGATAATCTTCTGGGGGCCCGAATCGAAATTGTACACCACCGCATCATCAGCACCCGAATAATTCACGACGTCGCCGCACATAAGAATTCGACCGGTGTAAAAAGGTGTCTCCGAAAATACCGTCTTGTTAAACTCCTCGGATCCACTGCTTAATTTTACGATCAGAGCGTCGGGACCCTGGAGATTTATGCTTCCCGTTGTCAAAGTATTTCCGATAGATGATACATTACTCGCGGGAAGTCCCAAAATATCGTGGGGCGTGGTATATCCATCGGTGGTGGACTTGTAACCGTTAACACCTTCGTAAAATTCGAAAGTGAACGGATTACCACCCGTGAACGTGATACTGTTTATAGTAGAATCGTAATAAGCGGAACTGATGTGAGGAACCCGATCCACAATTTCAGCGGCCAAAGAATCCCCGTCGTAATTGTTGTTAGTCAGGGACACGGTGGTACCGTTCACGGAAAAGGTGTTGTTTCTCTCGTTAACCAATAATTGACTCGTGTGAATACGAGCTGAAATCATTGAAATTTTGGACACGTCGTACACTGGATTATTCAGTTCTATCACGTAATCACCGGGGTTGGGATACAATACGGGATCACGCTCGCTACTGTCTATGTCTAACGTGTATACGCTCATTAAAATATATGGATAATATTTTAATGGGGATGTTTATTCACTAATTAACATATTTTCTGCGCTATGGGGTTATTCTGCATCTGTTTACTGGCTACGCTTAAACTTTCTTGAGTGGCGTATGGATTTGTGTTACCCTTGTATGCGTTAGATCGATGAAAAGAATCGTTGGTGTACTGTTGGGACCACGCACCGTTGACGGGCGCGACGCGACCATCAAGCCTCCCCGTGTCGACTCTCGCGGCCGTGGGCATGCCACCCTGGTTGAGACCACCGGCTCGTACGTTCATGCGCCCGGCATTACTCATACGATTCGGTTTCCCACGGCGTTCGTCGGGCCTGAAACCATACGCACCGAGTTCACTAACCGTGTATTGGGTACCGTAGACACGTTTCTCACCGATCTTCGTAGCGGGGGAATTCGTGTAGCCGTGGGCGAAATAATTTATACCCGGGGTCACCTGATTGTTGTACATGTGATGTTCGATGTTACCATCCTTCTTATTCCGAGTGGGGTCCTGGGCGAGTGTCGCTGCCGACACCAAGCGTTTAGCTCCCGGGAAACCCAAACCATCATCGCGTTGACCGGTCACAGATCGGTTCGTTAGACGTTTCGTATTCTCGTGTTCGCCGCGGGGGACCACACCGGACATCCCCTGTGCCCTACCGAAACTCTCCGGGCGCCTCGCGGGGAGGAACGCGGTCTTCTCCGGCCTGTTATGAGAAACTTCACCGACGACACCACGGCGCCCACCTTTGACATCCATCGCGGGTCCACTCCTACCCGGGAGCGTGGTTAGGCGATAAGCGCCGACGTTTTCGGGGTTGACGCGAAACAACTGCTGATGTCCACCGAACGCCGGGGTATCGGGGGACACACCGAGACCCGGACCCACCAACTGTTTCTCGACGGGGGATAAATTATTCATGCGTCCAAAGTCTGTATCTATCCTATTTCTCATATTGAGTATCTCACTCCCGTCCGTGCGACTTTGGGGCGCCAACACACCAAAGTTGGCCACCTCCATCTTCTTATCGGGCATCGAATCTCGAAAGTTTACCACTTCGCCCTGTGGCGCTCCACCCTGTGGCGCTCCACTCTGGGGAGCTCCACTCTGGGGAGCTCCACTCGGCTGCGCTTTAATTTTAGGTTCACTCAAAAGTTGTCCTAAATACGCCAGACCCGCCATAGCGGCGATGGAAGCCGCCATTCTTATATCTTATTAACATTTTTTTATGAAATGTATCGCTGCCGGAACTGTGTATTCTGAAGATCGGCGCGGGTGCTCGCGGGCTCGTATCCCATAGTTCGCGGAGGAAGCTTACAAGTGATGTGTTGTTGAGGGAAAAAATTGTTATCGTACGCTTGGGTGACGATCTTATTGAATCTACTCGTGGTCTGAGGCCTGAGACTATCGCTGGTCTCTATGTATTTCGCCGGGGAACCCTTACCCGCCATGTATGGGGAGGTACCGTAAAGCATAGTGTTCGGACGACTGTGACCATAGTTTAACGTACTGGGCTTGGGGTAAACGAAAACCTCTTCGGTGGCACACACCGGGGGTTGCACCGGATTTTGAACTAATTTCATGCCCGGTTGGAGCTGATACGCCATTTACTATTGACTAAGAAATTGTTCCACCGTTCATATCATGATTATATATTTCCAATATATGTTTGACTGTTTCACTTCTATGAATATCGTCTGTATCTAGTTCAATAACACAGATAAAGTCATCATCAGTTTTTGTATTTGCGCTATAGTTTTTTAATCGCTCAATAAAATCTAATAATCCATTTGTTTTGCCTAATTCCAAATCACATTGCTGTAAATCACCGGTTATAATGATACATGATTCTGTACCAATTCTAGTTAATAATGTTTTCATTTGATTTTCTGTAGAGTTTTGCATTTCATCTGCAATTATGAGTGTATTATGAAAAGTTCTACCACGGATAAATGATAACGGAGCTATTTCAATTTTACCACTGTCTATGTAATAATCGAGATTAGTTTTAGTTGTAAACAACATAAAATTATCATATATCGGTATCATCCAAGGTAACATTTTTTCATTCAAATCTCCTGGTAAATATCCGTGTTCTTCATCTAAAGCAACAGCGGGACGAGTAATAATAACCTTCCTATACATTCCAGAATCTAATTCTTGTATAGCGTGTGCACACGCTAACATTGTTTTCCCAGTTCCAGCCGGACCATGGGCAATAGTTACTTTTTTATTACTTAAGCCGTGTAAATATGATTCTTGATTATGTGTACTTGTATACAACGGTGTATTTTCATTCTTCACTTTCGCATTGCCTGTATTTTTCATTTTCCCACCATAAAGACACATAACGTTATTTTTGTAAAGGGGTATCGCTGATCTAGCTAACATATATATAGAGTAGTATTATAATGACTCACTCTTATTACGACGCGTTACCACTGAACATTCCACTCCTCTTATCACCGTTAAGATCCAATCCCGCGAACGCCTCCAACTGCGCACCACGGGCGTTGGGATCACACATTCGTGGGTCGGAACGACACGTGGGTGCATCCTTGGTACCGTACAACCACTCGGCAAACGCCGTCTGATCGCCGGGTATACGTGTCACGGGCATGTGTACGAACTGCCTGGTGTATCCGTTACGCTGGTGTTCGGGGAGGGGTGAACGAGAACGGCTGGGTCCATAGGGGATGCTACCAGCCAACATATTGTCCGCCCGGTCGGTGATGGTTGAAGAATCACACGCGCTGGGACGATCCGGCCTGTCGGTGTATTCATTAACGAGCACGTTGCCCATGGGGTTGTCGTAAGTGGGGAGAGTACACGATGTATTTTTATCGGTGTGCCTGATATCAGCGACGACCGGTCTGACATTTTCATCCTTCACCATGTTATTTTTTTCCATCACATAAAGTACACCTATAGCAGTTGCACCTAAAACAAACACACGGATATCGCGTTTTATTAAATAAAGAATACACATCGCGTATACGATGAACCTCGCGGTGGCATTCACACGCTCGACAGATGTGTGATACGCCCTGGGCCAAAATTGTGTCACCTTGTCGGCGCGTATTAATTGTTTAGGATCTTCGAACAACGACACCATTTATAATAATGAAGTTTATTTTTTCATTATACCACCGAGCATACCCTGCATAGTTTTCATGAGCTTCGCCTCGTCGATACCATCCTCACCCTCATTTTGCATCCTGTCAGCGCACTGTTTCGCGACATTCTCAATCATGGACAACGTCTCAGCTGGAATGCACGTTATGGTTGTACCGAGCATGTACAGTGTTTGAATGTACTGCCAGATGGCCGCCTTAGTAGTGTCCGACGCCAGAGGCCAACATTTCTTGATGTTCAGTGCCTTGGTGAATTCGATTTCGTCGGAATCGTCGAGAAACAAAGACTCATCGCGGGCGGTGATCTTGTCCACGTAGGGTGATACGTTTTCCATGAACGCCGAAACAATCTGTTTGGGGCTTGTTCCCCGGATAATTTCGAAAGTACTTATGTATTTTTTCAGACCCTTTTCTTCTGGGAAAGTTTTATGCAGTTCCATAAGAAATTGCCCCATCATATCATTGAATGCGGAGGTGGAAGACATTGTTATGTTTCATATACGGATATAATCTTTAAGTCATTAAAAAGGTGTCGTTGATATAGGTTCTAATCGGCCTATACCATTAGAAACTATGAAATATACCAAAATGGCTACCAATGCAGCCGGTTTGATGTAAGCGCTTGTGGTGGGAGACCCCTCGTTATTGAGCCGGGCTTTACCGATAATATATAAGGCGGTGATGACACCGGCGAATGCTGCCGCCCACGTTGGATTTCTGAGCTGTTCCATGTTATAATACCCAAATGTTTTTTTAACGCCTGGTTTCAGCCGCGTCGGAAAATAAGTCGTCGTTGTCGCTCATAACCGGTTCCCGTGGTACGTTAGTCGTTTTTATAGTCTTAAATTCACTCTCTAATGGTGATGGAGACTGAATCGGCGACGGCTCCGCCAAGGGCCCTGGCTCCGGCTCCGGCTCCGGCTCCGGCTCCGGCTCCGGCTCCGGCGCGGGCTCGGGATCGTCATACTCGTCCACATTGTCCTCCATTATATCAGCCTCTTGTGGCTCTATGAGTTCGTTTTCCTTAACAGTCATGTAAGTCTGGAGAATTTCCTGTATTGGAATGAGTTCCTTTACAGTAGATTCGATACACTTACAGAAACGTTCGTATAATTTATCATTGCGCTCATGCTCAGTCTGATTATCAGTGAAAACATACGGATTGATGTACAAGTCTTTAGCGGCTTTTTTGTAACACGTGTGAATGAATACTTCGTTGCTGGGAAGTTTCACGGATAGTTTCTTACCGTCCTTACTGAGTCGAACCGCCGATAGAATCTTAACAGAACTCACGAACACCGCCGCGACAAGATCCTTGAACCACGCACACCTGTTGGCTATATTATCGGTGTTATGCTTCGCCATGGTTTCATTCCAGTTAGGTACCTCCTTGAGCAATTTCTGAAACATGATGAGAAGCTTATTACCCCCCGAAGTTTTCTGAGCCTCGTTAAATATCTCGTCGAACACGTCTATCATAGCGGGACACATAAGAATAGAGAGCTGTTCAGTATATTCGCGCTTGGCCTCGACCAAAACGTTGAGGTTGTCCATTTATGATAGTAAGCAATTTTTTTATCATCATTTTCCCGCGTGTACCCTGTATTTGTTAGCCGCCTTTTTTAGGTTGACCAGGGACGGGAAGTCGTCAATTACTTGTTCGCTAGAATTATTTTTATGTCTTTTTTTTTCAATTTTCCACGTGATGTGAAGTTCGTGTTCACCCGAAATCGTAACAACGAATCCACCATGTTCCAACTGTCTCTTGATGTAAGAAGTAGCCTTGAACCTATCAAACATGGGATACCCTATGAGGAACAGTGGAATCTGGAAGACGGCATGTTTCGCACCAAAATCTACAGACTTCCTGATCTTTCTGGAAGCCTGTTCGTACAGCCTGATGTATGTTTCTTTCTTCAAACGATTTTTCTTATCAGTCAGTTGTGATATTTCGTCGACACTTATCATTATGATATACTTTTACTTATTTTTAATCAATTTCAACTCGTTTTCCCTGAAGCGTTCGTATTCCATGAAATCCTGACCTTCAATGTTACTCTCGAATGGGCTCCTATCTAAGGGGGGTTTCACATCAATGGGTTGCGTCCGAGCGCTCATGACTCGCGCGGTACCGTCAGTATACACGGCAATATCCACGGTGACTGCGAAACCAAATGCGAAACCCCGTTGTTTCATCAGCATGAACATGCAACGATACAAATCATTTTTGTTATCCTTGTGTACAAATTTTTTGAGAGATGTGGTCTCTATGACGTAAGTACATATACCCGTTTTATCAGTAACGTATTTATTGGTAACTAACACCAATTTTTCTATTAAATTGCTATCCACGTTAGTAGTACTAGATTCGGTATATTCCACGGCGTCGAAAGTTGGATCGTCTATGACTACCGACTCTTCATTCACAAACATTTCCACATTCACAGACATTAACAACAACATTATCATTATAAGACACACTAGTATGATAACCATATTACTATACACTACAAAAAAACTGTGTGATAATCTCGTTTTTTTTTTGAAATTATAAACAAAGATGTCACTGTTAATTTTTAGCCCTAAATGCTCACACAGCATGGATATCATCGAATATATCAACACTCGTGTTCAGCTCAGGAATATTGTTCAGTTTCACAACGTGAATACCATGGGCATACCACCGCAGTATAGGTCCAAGATCACGAGAGTACCGACGATGCTTACGAAGAATGGTAAGGTGCTCGTGGGTAATGAAATTAAAAATTGGCTCGAGTCTCTTCTACCTGTCGATGACCTCGACACGTGTGGATTTGGAAAATGTGATATGACCACCCTGGAAGGTGAGGGAAACAGCGTGTTGTTCGGGCTAGATGAGTACGGACGAACTCTCCAACCCGCGATGACCCCCGAAATAGAGGCGAAGATAAGTCGCAGTGTTGCGGAAGCATACGACAGTATAAAGAAATAAGTGTATATTCAACGAGAATGCGTCTCGTCACCGTACAGGCTTCTGCCATAAAAGCGACTTTCGAAGTACTCAAGGATATTCTAAACGATGTAAGTATATTATTCAAACCCGACGGCGTTTACCTGACCACGTTAGATACGGCTCGAACATCACTAGTAGATGTACATCTTCCGGCTGAAAACTTCGAAGAGTACTCGTGTGATGACGAGTTGGACACTGGAGTAAATGTCACTAATATGTTTAAACTCCTCAAGACCATCACTAGTAACGACGTTTTGGTTATTACAATAAATTGTAAAGAGTACATGAATTTCGAGATTCACAGCGAACAAAGAAAGACCTGTACCAAGTTTGCGCTCAAGCTCTTAGACATTAACGATAATCAGATAGAAGTACCCAATATGACCATGATGATGAATACACCTGTACCATCCGTAGACTTTCAGCGCATATGCAGAGACATGACAAACATAGGTGACGACATTGAGATTACGCGATCAGGAAAGACTCTCCGATTCATGTGTCGCGGTGATTTCGCGAATCAAGATACAGTGATCCAATGTACTGACGAGAGTCCCTCGATGTCGGGTGTATATTCTCTTCGGTACATGAACATTTTTACAAAAGCTACGAGCTTGTGCGCAACGGTTCAAATTATGCAGGAAGAACAGAATAGATTCCTCATACTCAAATATAACGTGGCAAATTTAGGAGAAATGAAATTCTATCTGGCGACTAAGGTGTCCGAAGATCACTGATGTACCCGTCGACCGTACTGACTATCTTGCTAACGCCGAAAATATTTTTTACAAGTATCTTCGGAAAACAATTCTTGAGTGCGTCATCACTGTAGTACAGAATGTCAGAAATTTTAATGTTCTCGTGATATTTATGAGGACCCCCGGTGTACCTCTGTATTTTCTTATACAAGTCCCTCACGGGTTTACAGTTCTTATCCAGTAAATACACAGTCGATATCGGAATCGAAAAACGTATATCGTCACACTTATTCGGGGGCCACTCGTAATTTCTGTTATACGTGATGTATTTATACATTTGATTGTTGTAAACGTATTTTACCCTAATCATCGTTTTCTTAACCGCTTTTGGTGGTTCCGGAATGACTTCATTTTCGCTAAGATTTACATAGTATGTTTCCGTAATTTCATCCCAATCGGCTGATTGATTCTCCCAAAACTCGTCGGAAGTCTCAAAATCAACATTATTATCGACCCAATATTCGAGAACCCTGGAAACGATCGTATAATCGGGCCTTCTAAACAAACCTTTTACAAAACATATTACGTTAATTAAAAATTTATGGATAAAGTTCATTAACTATAATGGAAGGTAACTTTTTAAGTAGGTATAATAACACGGTGCAAGAATGGATAGATAAAATCAGCGTTGACCCCATAAACAAGTCAACATATGAATATGAGATGTCGGAATACATAATGCAGTGCATGCCTTATATGAAACAATACACCTTTGAAATGGACACGGAGATTACCACCGATAACATATTTAATTGTAAGGAAACAGTGGGACTTCAGAAAAAAGATATTTTCGTAAACTATCTCGTAGACGTCGAAAATAAGAACATAGATCGCGTGATTGAAAAAAAGGTAGACAAATGTCTCAACTGTGTAAACAGTAACATATTTATGTTTAATGACACCAGTGAACTCGTATGTGACAGGTGTGGAACGGTTTTAGATGTGCTTTTAAGCGAAGAGCTCACGTACAGGGAGGAACAAGAGACGTCGGGAAAGGTGATAAATTACTCGTACAAAAGAGATAATCATTTCAACGAGTGGTTATCACAGTTTCAGGCTCAAGAGACGACCACAATACCACCCGAAGTAATAGAAAGTCTGAGAAGTGAATTCAAAAAAATAAAAATAAAAAATGTCACCGAGATTACACACGGAAAAGTCAGAGCATTTCTTAAAAAACTCAAACTAAACAAATACTACGAACACGTCCCGTACATCACGAATATACTGAGTGGTATCAGGGCCCCAAACATGCCAGAGGTTCTCGAAGAACGTCTGCGAATCATGTTCAAAGACATACAGAAACCATTCGATAATAACTGTCCCACCGAACGTAAAAATTTCTTGAGCTACTCCTATGTCCTTTACAAATTATGTGAACTTCTCAGCGAAGACGTATACCTACAATATTTTCCACTACTCAAATCCAAGGATAAATTACACCAACAAGATGTCATATGGAAAAAAATATGCGACGAACTACAATGGGAGTTCATTTCCACAGTCTGATCGTGACACGTGGATAATTTCAGGTTCAGAGTTAATACAGGGGGGAAAGTTGATGAGGTAGGCTTCATCAAGTTCGAGAAGCTTCATGTAGTTTCTTGTTTGGGACACCATGGAATCGTTTATACTCTTGACAGATTTAAGTTCCAAGATAATACTGTGCTGGATTATAATGTCCGCTCGGAGATTACCTATGGTGTGCCCCATGAAAACGATAGGAACTATACGCTCAGTTTCGTACGTCACCGAGTTATTACGAAGGATAACCTCCATGGCGTTATGATACACGCGTTCACTGTACCCCGGACCGAGCGCACCGTAGACTTCTTTGACGTACTCTTCAATCATATTACAACACTATATTCATATTTCTTTAATGCTCACTTAACCACTGATTAATGAGACGAACGGCTTTCGGCCCTATACCCTTAATGCCCTGAATTTCTTCCCCGGACGTCACTTCAAATTGAAGCTTCCCAATGATTTCACCCACTTTCTCGTAAGCTCTCTTTTTGTTAATATTTTCCTCCTCGGAAGACTTTTCGTAAAACATTTTTGACAGTCGAACGTTGACGTCATCAGATGAACCGACCGACTCATCGTCATCAGATGAACCGTCCGACTCATCGTCATCAGTGGTTACGTGAGCATTGAAGAACTCGAGTTGTTCACGGAGTTCGAAGTTATCCTTCTCGAGCGAAAGAATGTATTCTTTGATGGAATGAGCGTTCATCTCGTTATATTTTATTGTAGTTTTTTCTTTATTTAGGTTTGTTTTGACAAGAACTCAAATATAAAGAAAAAACTACAATAAAATATAACGAGATGGATCATTTTATCGTCAACGACACACACACTCTGGGAAAATACATCAGGTATTGTGAGGATATAAACGCGTACGATAAAATAAAAACTAAGTTTCGTCAGGATAACATCATAGACGATGATGGTTTCCTCACCGTGGGGGTCGGTACTTTTAACGTTTTTGCATCTATTGTCACCGGGAATACGCAGAACAATGTCGATCAGTCTCTTCTCGGAAAACACGCGGATAAGTTTGTGTTGTGCCATAACCGGCCTATAAACGACGAAAAGTGGGACGATCCCGAATTCTACGGAGCTTCCATGGCGGGCCCCGATGAAAACGGCCCCGGGCACGTGTTCATCACCACGAAGAATCTCCACTTTGACACCTTTAACATTCTACCCATCGTTCTGAAAAAAAATACACAATTTATCCAAGACCTATTACTTGCAGCCCTCGAATACACCGGTAACAGGGGATGGAAGAATCCAGGGTTTTACTTTCACTGCTACCCCAACAACAGCGTTCAGAGTCTTCATATCCACGTGGTGAATAAGGATAATGCGGGACCCACATTTCACACGCAGTTTAAAAAGAACTTGTGCATATACGATGTATTAAACGTGCTTAATAAGGAAAAGTCCTGACCCACACGTTACAAATCCACTTTTCCCCTTTAGATACAGGTTCTCCCCCGTGTAAAGCCCTAGGAGTGATGTACCCCCAGTCGTTCAACGTATTAAAGAAGAGAACGTCGCCTTTACTCAGTTTGTATTTCTTATTCAAGTTTGGGAATACCGTGGCCCCACCTTCGTAGTCATCCGTCAAGCCTATGATACACGTGTACATCCGTTGATTTTTATCATTCTCCAAGCAATCTTGATGCGGTTTGTAAAAACCACCGGGTGTATATTTTAACACCTGAAGTTTTTCACAGTTTTTGATGTTTCGGTCAGTCTTAGATACACATTTTTCAATTACGCTCAATATCACGGGGTCGTCAGTAGACAACCAAGCCGTATCACTCTTCCGAACATTAATGTCTATAACCTCATTTACAGACACGGTGGATGGCGTGAGACTTTCAGATGCCTCCCCCACTATGTGGTCGCATTCTTCGGAGGTTATTAGTTTTTTAAACACCTTTGGTTCGTGATATACAGGACGTAATAAAATAGCCAACGTGATTAGTACGATAATTATAAGCAACATATATTATTACAATATTATATTAATTTGATAATACTATATTGTGTGGCACTCTTGACTTGTATCTACCCCTTATTTTTTCCATAACAAGATTGGTATACCCCGTGAGGCACTTTATTTCCTCAAAGAAAGCCGACTCGTTTCCGGGATCCAACGCGCATTGCCTAAGTATATCACCCGAAGTGTTGATATACATCTCGTATATATTCTGTATGTCTCTCATTTTCGAGTTATGCTTGTCGCGCCTCTGAATATGCGTTTTGAATTCTTCATCCGTCAACCTGTTCATCATGTAATATATCCTCAACCGGTGATTGTTTTCGTACGTGTATCCGTATTTATACATTAATTCTTCATCCATATTAATGAGTACGGATAGTATATCCAACACGTCTCTCGAAACCCCGGCAGTCGATAGTTCATAATAGGTTGGTCTTCCACCACACGGAATGTCCCCGTGCTCTCGAGTGCGTCGCTTAAATTCAAAATAATGTGGATTGTGTATCCGTCCAGTTACAACATACCCCGTGCGCCAGTCGAAAGCCGTGTGGCATTGAGTGCACCACATCTGTGCACAACCCTCAACCCTGTATATGGGTGCACTGCACGAAGGACATGGTTTTGTATCACGTTCTAGAAGTTTTATAGTCTTGACCACGTCATCGTCACACACGTGATCCTGACCGACCGGCTCGTGACATTTGTCACAGAACTTTACAACACACACCCCGCACGTGTAATCATCCATCAGGAATCCCTTACACCCCACGGACGGACATTTACGTGTGACGGTCACCGACTTAACGGGTATGTCAGTTTGAGTTAGTACGCGTAAATTTTCAAATACATCCGACACAGCAGTCCTAAGACTGCTCAAGAGGTATATTTTTGTTTTTCGTTCTAATTCATCAGAAACCTTCACACAGTTTAACAGTTCAACCAACCAATTGTAGGATTTTCGTAAACTATCCCGTTCGATTTTACGCATCACATAGGGCTGTGTCTCGGGCATTCTCATCTTTTCACGTTCAAAAAGTACATTCTCTCTATGAAGTTTGTAGTCTTTGTTTCGAAACAACTTCGTACAAAATGAATCTATGAATTCTCGATTCCATAAATGCTTACAATTCATGCAATGGGGATCCTGTGTGTTCGAGAGAATATACGTTTGTACACAAGTTTTACACGCGTTATAGTCACAGAACGGACATGTGACTTTCAAATGTTTTAAATTATTAAATTTTTCTAAACATATACTACACATTACATGTTATATACTTTTATCTTTAAATTATGATGTTCTAGGTGTAAATCTCGCGAAATCCATCTTCTCCATCATATAATACATCTTATAGGCATCCACCACACTTGGCATCTTGTATTCGTCAGGCATACACTCGGGTACGGGGGTCAACCCATCGGGTACGTCTTCGGTGGCGTAATAAGCCCTGGTACTGACCCGGAGTTCGAAACGGTCGGGGATGTTTTCACGCAGCCATACAGCATGCTTCTCGCACGAGTGGATCTTATGATAACGCGCCGTGTACTCTTCGGCGAGGGCGATCGCGATGTCCGCGGCGAAAATGTAATTATCGCGTGATGACGCCACCCACAAGGTCATGGGATGACCCTTGTGCACCGGTCGGTAACCCCGCGCGTTTCCACTTTTATTTAAAGGTGCATGAAAGCTAACTACCTGATGCTCGTCAGAGAAGTACCACGCTGTATAAAGCATCTGACAAATCTCGAGAATGATCTTGACGACATGCTGATCACAGTACATGTCGGCAATCTCACATGGGGTAACGGAGAGGAAGAAAATGTTCATTTTTTTTATTAAATGTATCGCGCGTTATACTTAGGAATGTTTTAATCACACAGTAATCTATTCGTTTGAATATTTATGATAAACTGAGATCACATCGACATACCACTAATTCGAGATGTACCGATAGGAAACTTCACGGTATTCCTCATTTCTTCGGATTGGCCTGGGACATGCGACGAAGGTACGCGGCGACGTTGGCCTCGCGCTTGGCCTTATAAACGGTTCCCCCCGGTGTGATCACCCGGGCGGTGCCCTTACGAGGTCCCTTGGGGGCGCCGACTTTCATGGGACGAAGGGATAGTGGCACGTTATTTGCGTTGTTGACGGTCATCTTCTTGGGACCGTTGGGGGTCTTCCTGAAATGCGCCTTGATACCGTACACCTTCTTTTCACCCCTGATGACGTAGTAGGCACCTCGGTCCGACTGATAAATCGCGCGTCGCTTAGAGTTCATGAGATTGGTGATGAAAGGCATTTGATTATACTAAAAGAACATATTTTTTTTACAGTGTATAAAAAATATGTTCATAATACGATAAATGATAATGTTACGCAGATTGTCTACGCTGCGACTCGTAGAAAACACGTTTTTTCCCCCGATTCAGGTGAATACCGCACCGTCAAAAGAGTGCATAATGATTCAAGTAGATCATGACCTAAAGCACGCGCATATGAACAGCACGATGCACGAGTATTACGAACAGAACGTGGTGGTTCCGAGACTGGAAAAGACGCTCAGAGACTTATATCCGAATTATGGTATAAGCGTTTACGAACCAAAATATCCACCCTGCTAAGCTATTTATTATCCTCTAGCACCGCCACCGCCGTCGCCCCCGCCTCCTCCGCCGCCCGCCGCACCGCCACCCGATTCACTGACACATTCCTCGCCACCTTCGTACTTGCACCCTTACTCGTCACTACCCTACCCCCTGACATCCTATTTTCACCATTACCTTTCTCTATCCCACTCCCTGGCGGTATCGTCGGCGACGCCTTCCGCCGCACCGCCCCCGAATATACCCGCGGCCCCGCCTCCTTCAACCGCTGCGCCGCCGCCCTCCTCGCCGCCGCCTTCTCCCTCTCCAGCGCCGCCGCCTCATTCGCCTTCTTCTTCTTCTTCGCCGCCACCGCCCTCC
>CERI01058920.1_pt1 | contig 22665 bp, 30 predicted proteins | sample 350261 | NCBI WGS metagenome assembly CERI01 (sample SAMEA2620979, study PRJEB7988) | marine metagenome | isolation source: saline water (ENVO:00002010), including
AACGGTTAACAGCCGTTCGCTCTAACCAACTGAGCTATGAGGACGGAGATATACTGTTTATTATCTATTTATATATATAAAATAATTCTTATATAGTTTTTAATTTTTATAAAATAAACTCTATTTAAAAAAGTACATTTCATAAAAAATTTTAAAATTTTTAAAATTATTTTAAAAATAAAAATAAAATTAAGAAATGTACTTTTTATTAATTATTTACTATTTTTTGTAAATAATTAATAGTTTCTTTATTAAATTTTTTAAAATCATTATTAATAATAGTATCTGTTATTTTTTTCCAAAATATATCATTTAATTCAAATTTATTATTTTTATTTATTTTTTTATATTTTTTATATTTCCATTTATAAATTTTTTCTAAAATGTTATCATTATAATTTAAATTAATATTATATTTATGAATTTTATTATTTTTAATTAATTTAGTAATAAATTTATTTAAATTAGGATAATTATAATAATCAATATTAATATTATCCCAAATATCAAGTATATAAATATATTGATAAGATTTGCATAAAATAAAATTAGATAAATAATCTAAAAAAATATTATTATTATCAATAATAATTAAATTATCTTTAATATTATCAAAATTATTAATTTTTCTTTTTAATTTTGGTAAAATTTTAGATATTAATTTTTTATATGAACCGTCGCTTGATATTAAACAATCTTCGCGTGTAAATATAGGTCTTGAAAATTTAATATTTAATTGTTTTTCAATATATTCAATTTCTTTATAAGCCCATTTTTTTTGAGAAGCTGTATAAATAAAAATATGAGTATTCGGATAATATTTTAAAATATTATTATAAAAATACATAAAATACGGTCTTATTAAATTAGAATCTTTATTATAAGATTTAATTAAATTATTATTATTTAATATTTTAATATTATTTTTTTTTTGTATATTTTGTAAAAAATATAAATCAGATTGATACATACAATTACCAATAATAGTTCCATCTAAATCTAATATAAAAATTAATTCATTATCAAACATTTATTCATAAATATAATTATATAATCTATACTATTTATAGATTTATATATGTTAAAATATTTAGATATATTAATAGATATATTATTAATATTTATAATATTATTTATAACATTTTTTTATATTTTTGATATTTTAATAAGACCAAAAATAAGTTTAATTTATAAATTTATAGTATTTATAGTAATATTATTTATTTTAAATTCATATTTTAATTTATTAAAAAAAAAAAATTATAATTTTGATAATATAATTTGCGAGTTATATAGTAATAATAATAATAATAATAATAATAATAATAATATAAAACCTTTTGATAAATATTTAGAATTTTATAAAAATATATAAAGAATATTATATATATATATATATAATGCTCTCATAGCTCAGTTCGGTAGAGCGTAAGACTTTTAATCTTATGGTCGTGGGTTCGATCCCCACTGAGAGTATTATAATTATTTTTATTAAATATATATATAAATATTTTTAATTATTGTGATTTAGATTTAGATTTAGATTTAGATTTAGATATAACAGATAAATCAGATACCATTATTTTTTTGCTTTTATTTGTATCAGGACATATTTCAGTATTTCTATAATAATTTATTATATGTCTAGGATAATCAATATAATATCTTGTATTAAAAGGTAATAATACTTCTTCTTCATTATATGGTGATAAAATATCAATTAAAATAATTTTATAAGAAATAGGAATTTTAACTCTCATTACACAACAATTTATTCCACCATAAGTAATTGCTGTTTTATAATTTAATGTAAAACTATTTAATGTTTTAGATAAATGATAACCTTTTATAGAATTTTTATTATAATAATCATCATAAACACCTCTATATAATATTAATGTATTTTTTAATAATGGACATTTATCAAATATATTGTTTATATCTCTAATATATAATAATAATATATCATTCCAATTAAAATTATGATAATTATTAATAATATAATCTTCTAATTCTAATCTATTTAATTTTAATAAAGATTTATTATCAGAATTATATAAATATTCTTTTATTTGATAATAAAATAAAATATAATCTCTATTTGAATTAAATATTTTTTTTGATACAACAATTTCTGATTTTCTATAAGGTTCGGAATCCATACCAATTTGATCAATATCTTTATCTATATTTAAATTATTATTTATAAAATAATTAATAATTAAATTAGCATCGTGAGTATGACATCTTAAAGTATATATATCTTTACTATTTAAATTTTTAATAAATTTATTTTGTTCATTAATCCATTCATTATAATATAAATCATTATGTAATACAAATATTCTATTTATAAATTTTTTATTATATTCATTATATAATAAATCAAAAGTAATTTTATGTTCTTTATATATAATTTTATCATCTTCATCGTGTGAATCTGATAATAAATGTTTATCTATTTTAATAGATTTATATTCTTTAATAGTTTTACTAGAAGAAAATTTTTTTGATAATTCAATATATTTATTATAATATTCGCATAATTTTTCATGTTCTTTATCTAAATATATATCATTATCTATTTTAATTTTAGTTCTTGTATTATATAATTTTTTTAATAATGATTTTTGAATATTTTTAGATAATTTATACATATTACTAATAATTAAAAATATAATAAATATAAATAGATGTCTTTATATAAAGAAATTATAGGTTTTACCGCAGGTTTATTAACAACAACAGCATTTTACCACAAGGTATAAAAATATATAAAACAAATAAAACAGAAGATTTAAGTGAAAAAACATTTTTAATATTATTATTTGGTATAATAATGTGGATAATATATGGATTTTTAATAAAAAGTAAATCATTATTAATAACAAATATTGTTCAAATAATAATAGTAATGTATATATTATATAAAATAAAAATAAATAAAAAAAGTACATTTCTTAAAAAATTTTAAAATTTTAAAATTTATTTTTAAAATTAAAATAAAATTAAGAAATGTACTTTTTTTTATAAAGATATAAAATTATCAATAATCCTTTTTTTTTGAAAAATTATATTTATCATTCTCTTCTATTTTTGTCATTGCATTATTAATATTAATAACTTGTTGTTTTAAATGTGGTGGCATATTTTTAAAAAGTTCCTTTGCCTTTTCTTGAGTCATTTTGTTAATACTTATTAATAAGTATTAAATCAATTTTTTTATAAAAAGTAATATTTTAGTAAAAAAATATAATTAAAAATCAATTAAATTATTCTCACTAATATTAACATTATTAATAATTAATTCATTATTATCTTTTTTAATATAAGATATAGTTTGTAATAATGTATCAGCTAAATCATCTTTTTTTTTATGTTTAGAAAAGAACTCATTTAATAAATTATTATCTTTAATATAATATTTAGTAATTTCAATACTATCATTTTTATTTTTTCTATATTTATCAGCTTTTTGTTGTTTTTTAGTTTTAGTATTATCAATAATGAATTCAGAAGGTTTATAATCATGAAATTGTAATTTTAAAGAAGCATTAATAAGTATAACATTAGAAACAAATTTATCCCAATGTTTTAATAAACTAAAATAAGAATAAATTAATAATTGTATAGATTTCATAATACCATTTAAATTAGAAGGTTGATTTTCAATTAAAACAAAATCAATTGTATCATATTTTAATTCTTGAATAGAACCAATAATATTATCTAATTCATAAAATAATATTTCAGAAATTAATGTTAAACCCGAAACACTTTTTTTTTTATCAGCTAAAGTAATAACTCTCCAATCAATAATATTAATTATATTATTGTTATGAGAAAGAATACATAAAGCAAGATTTTTTATACCAATATCAAAACTAATATAGATCATAAAGAATAATATTATATAATATTTATATACTATTATGTAAATAATTTTTAATAATATTACTATTATATTTTTTAGAAAGATAATTTTCTTGATAAGTATTAATAATTTCTAATACATTAGTATCAACATAATTAAAATTACTATTATCTCTTTTATATTCTTTATAATAATATTTTGGAACTAAATTATTAATACCAATCATTTTAATTAGTGTATCAAATTCCCAATCAAAATGTATAATATAATATTTAATATTATTATATTGATATACTTGTTTAAATTTATTAATATAAATGTTATTATCATCATAAGAATCTAAAGGTTTAATAGATAAAACATTATAATAAATAAAATTACTAATTTTTAATAAAGATAATAAATTAGGATTTTTTAAAATATGTGAAATATAAATAATTTTATTATTAAAAATTTGTATAATTTTAATATTTCCTTTTAAATGTGTATTAAAAATTATATCAGTCTTTTTATTAATATAAGGTTTATATGTAATATATTTATAAGAAACAATAAAATTTTCAAATTTTTTTCTATCATTTAAATAAATTGATGATGAACAATCAAAAAAATCAATAATATAATTATTTTCATATATAAATATAATTAAGTCTTTATAATATCTAATAGATAATTCTTTATTAACAATATCTAATTCTAAATCATTAGTGCGTATATTTAAAATATAATTAATAATATCATAATTTAAATTATTCATTTTATATTAAATACTGAAAATAATTTTATATTAATATATATTAGATAATGAGTATAAAAAATAAACAAAAAATAAAGAAAGTTATTAAGAAAAAAATAAATAAAAAAAAAATAATAAATAAAAAACCATCAACAAAAGGTGGAAGTAGTACAGAAAAAATGAAAAATAAATTAAAAGATTTAGTTGAAGAACAAAAATTAATAGAAAAAAAATTAATAGAAAAAAAAAATAAAAAATCATCAGATAAAAGTAGTATAAAAAAATTAAAAGATAGACTTGATGAATTAATAAATGAATTAAAATTACTTCGTAAAGAAGTTGATAATCCAGAAAATTATCATACAGTAGGTGTAGTAAAACAAATAGAAGATGATGGTAAACCACATAGACATAGAAGAAGTTATTCAGTAGAAAGAACTCCATCAAATAGAAGACCATCACCTAGTGGTGGAAGTAGTGCAGAAAAATTAAATAATAAATTAAATAATAAATTTAGTAAAATAACAAGAGAACTTAAATCATTAAAAAAAGAAGTAGCAGAAAAACAAAAAAATACAAAAAACACAGATGATAGTAGTATAAAAAAATTAATGGATAGAGTTAAAGAAGTAAATAAAGAATTAAATTTAGTTCGTAAAGAAATTTATAATCCAGAAAATAGTGAAACTATAGGAGAAGGTGTACTAAAAAAAATAGAAGATGATGGTAAATCACATAGACATAGAAGAAGTTATTCAGTAGAAAGAACACCATCAAATAGAAGACCATCTCCAACAAAAGGTGGAAATAATATAGACAATTTACATAAAATAGATATTACATATAAACCAACAGAAGAATGTTCAAAATTATTGAATGAATATGAAAATAGTCAAATACAAACAACAGCAGAAAGTATATATAATTTAACAATTGGTGGAAAAAAAAAATATAAAAAGAAAAAAGGTGGTAATTATATAGATCAATATTTAAAAAAATTAGATTAATTTGTTTGTGATTTTTCAAATAATTTTTTTATAAAATTATTACCATTAGATAAGTCATAATTTTCTTTCATATAATTTTGAATTCTTAATCTATGTATTCTTAAATCATGTTCAGATTCTTTTATAAAAGGTTTATATAAAATATTATCATCAATAATAATATAAGATTTATCAGTTAATTTAAAAGATTCTAAAGATTCTAAAGATTCTAAATCAATATCATCAATAATTATAATATCATTCATTTTATACTTATTAGAAATTAATTTTACTAAATAATCAGAATTTAATTGATTTTTATCATCATATTTAAAAGTAGATTTATTATATTTAAATTTTTTCCAAAATTTAATAGATTTAAATTCAGAAAGTGGTGTAGAAATAGTTAAAGTTTTATCAACTAATTTTGACATTTTATCTAATTTAGTATCAATTTTAGATTTATTATTATTATTTTTTTTTGGAATATCAATAGGCTCTGTGAGAGTTCCACCATGTATTTTTTTGTAATTATTTAAAGTAATAAATTTTTTATTATATTTAATATAATAAAAATTATTGTTTCCATTTTTAATATATATTTTTTTAGTTTTATTATTAATAATAACTTTTTTATAAAATTTATACATAATAAAAATATATAATTCTATAATATTATAATATAAAAAATGATATAAAAATATATATTAATAATATTTAATGAATAATCATAATAATATTATAGCTGAACAATATGATATAATATCAGAATCATTTGATAATACAAGAATAAGAATATGGAAAACAGTAACAAATTATTTAAATAATATAAATGAAAAAGAAAAATTATTAGATGTTGGATGTGGAAATGGAAAAAATATGTTATATGCACAAAAATTAGGATATGAATGCAAAGGAATAGATATATCAAAAAAATTAATAAATATATGTAAAGAAAAGAAATTAAATGTTGAATATTCAGATATATTAGATTATAAATCAGATGATAAATATAATAAAATAATAGCAATAGCAGTATTACATCATTTAGAAAATATAGATAAACAAAAAGAAGCTATATTAATAATGATAAATAATTTAGAAAATAATGGTACATTATTAGTATCGTTTTGGTCGAAAGAGAAAGAATATAATATAGAAGAAATAAAAAAAAATAAAAAAGATTATAGAGATTTTAAAGTGGGAGCAAATTATGTATCATGGAAATTAAATAATGAAACAACAATAAAAAGATTTTATTATATACATGATAATGAATCAATAAATAATTTAGTAAAATCAATAGGATATAAATATGAAATTTCGTGGGAATTACAAAATTGGTTTATAAAATTTTATAAATAACATAAATATATACCAGATAAAAGCATAAAAAAATTAGAAAATTTAATAAATTTATTAGAAATTATAACATTTTTAATAATAGAATAAATAGTAATAAATAATGTAGGAGTTTGTAATAAAATAAATAAAAAATTAAATCCGAAAGGAATAAAAGTACCAAATAATAAAAAAATTAAAGCTATAATATAAGATTTTTTAATACCTAATAATACCGGTATAGTATAAATATTAGATAATTTATCACCACGAATATCTGTAGCATCTAATATTATTTCTTGCCAAAGTATATAATTAAATAAATAAAATATATGAGGTAAAATTTTAATTAAATTATAATCAATAATTAAAGCACCTACAATAAGAGATTGAGAAATAATAAAAGAAACTATAAAATTTTTAACAAAAGGTATAGGTTTTAAAATAGGAGTATATAAATATGTTAAAATAATATTAGTAGATAATATATTTCTAATTAAATTATTATTAATAAAAGAAATTAAATAGAAAGTTAAAATATTTAATAAATATGAAAAATGTAATACTTGTTCTGAAGTTAAATAACCTAAAATTAATATTTTATTTTTTTTTTCAGAATCTACACCATTTTTATAATCATAATAATCATTAATAACCATACTATTAGAACCAATTAAAATACTAATAAAACCAAGTAAAATAACAGTAGGATTAAAAAAAATATTAATATTATTAGAAATCAAATAACTACCAGTAACAGGTAAACCAAATTCATATAAAATAGCATTAGGTCTAGTTAATTTAATATATGATTTAAATTTATTAATAGATATATTATTATTATTTTTTTTTAATTTAATATTAGAATTCATTTGAATCATAAAACAATTAGAATTATAGAAAAATATAAAAAATAATAAAAATTTGAATTTCATAAAATAAAAATGATTATTAAGTTTATATAATGTATATAATATAAATGTTAAATAAATTTAATCATGAAGAATATGTAGATATATTAGTAAATAATATATTTAAAAATAAATATAAAAAATTTTTATCATTATTAAATAATAATAAAAATAATAAAAAAATAAGTTGGAATGATAATATTAAATATTATTATTATTAATATAAAATAATATAAAAAAATATTATAATAATAATAAAATGAATAACAAATATATATTGTTTAATAATGTATAGAGTTATTTATTTATAAAAAAAGATTACAATATAAAAATTGGAAAAAGATAAATTAAATAATATATTTATATATATTTTTTTTATTCATATTAGTTCAAATATATATATATATAAAAAAAATAAATACTATAAGTAATAATATTATGAAAAATATAAAATTGCCAAATATATTTATATTTGATATAGATAATTGTATAATAGGAAATATAAAATATCAAATAATAGAATATGAATTTTTAGAATTAATAAAAACAAACTGTGAAAGTAAAGATATAAATAAAGAATGTTTAAAAAAAATAAATTTTGTAAAAAATTTAAAACAAGGATTATTAAGACCATATTTTAAGGAATTTATAAAATTTATAAAAAAAAAATATAAAAATGTAGAAATATATGTATATACAAATTCAACATATACGTGGACACATAATGGATTAGTATCAAATATAGAAAAAGCATCAAATATAAAATTTAATAAACCATATTTTACAAGAGAAAATTCAAATATGGATATGTCAAAATCATTATTAAATGTTTATAAAATAATTATAAATAAATTAAAATATAAATATCCAAAATTAAAAGAAAAAAATAATATATTAGAAGTTTTAAATAATAGATTAATATTTATAGACAATATAAGAGATAATTTAGCGGATTATCCAAATAAACAATTAACGTGTCCAGATTATAATTATACAAAACCTTATAATATAATAAGTAAGTTAAAAAGAAAATATAATATTAAAAATAAAATATTAAAAGATTTAAAAATAGAAAATTTTATAAAAAAAACAATAGAGATACCATATATAGAGAAAAAAAAAGTTAATAAAAAAAATAAAATAAATAAAAAAATAAAATGGAATTATATAAAAATGATAGATACAAATGTAAAGAAAGATACATTTTTTTTAAAATTAATAAAAATAATGAAAAAAAAAGATAATAAATTAAATATAGAAAATATAAAAGATTTTAATACAAAATTTTTAGTTAATAATAATTAAATATTTAAAAATAACACAAATATATAAATAATTATCTAACCTAATTCATAACAATTTACTTCATTATGACCATATTTTCCGCATATATTACATTTTTTAGAATATGATGATTTATTAGACCAACAATTATATGCAAAATGACCATATTTTCCACATTTAAAACAGCAATTACCAGAATATGATTTATTTTTATTTTTGTTTTTACAATATTTTTCATGCTTTTCACATTTTTCTTCATCTTCAAATTCTTTATCACAATATTCACAACACCATATTTCATTTTCTTCACTTTCATTACTACTATTATAATTATTACAATCTTTAGCAAAATGTCCTTTAATACCACATTTGAAACATTTATTATTATTACTGTTACTTATTTTTATAAGTTGATTTTTGGTTTCAGAATCTAATTTTATAGAAGTATATGAACCACCTCTTACATTATCAATACCATATTTATCCATATAAATTTTTGTATATTTATCTTCATCATAATCATCTCCTTTTATTATTTCTAATATTTTTACAGGTTTATATAGTTTAGTCCATTCAGAACCTTCAGAATTAAAATGAGTTTCAATACGAAAATATGGATTTAATGTTTTACCAACATAATATTTTGCATTTTGTAATTTTAGAACATAAATATATACCATTTATGTTATAATATAACATATATATTCTATGTATATATCATTTTTTAAAATTAATAAAAATAATGAAAAAAAAGATAATAAATTAAATATAAAAAATATAAAAGATTTTAATACAAAATTTTTATTTAATTAATTAATTATAATATCTATAATAATAATTAATATAAGATTTTTTAAAATTTGATTTATTATAATAAGTAGTATAATTATATAAATCAGTTCTATATAATTTTTTTTTATTGTTTTTATTATATTTAAATTTAATAAATTTAAATTTATTAATAAATATTGAATCAATAGATAAAATATTAATTATTAAAATTAAAAATATTATATATTTTAACATAATATAAAAAAAATAAATAATTATCATTTTTTTTACAAAAAAATTAGTTATATAATTTTAAAATAAAAAATGTATATATATATATATACATATTAAAAACATATAATATTTTAATTATAATAAAAACACTAATATAATTTTATATATAATTTAATTATTTATAACGAGATTAAATAATTTAATTAAAGTTTTTATTTATATAAATTTTTAAGCCATTTAATTTCTGTATTATAATTATTAGAAGGTGTTTCTAAAATAATTAATGTTTTTTTATTTAAAAATTTTAAAAATGGTTTAAAATCATTATAATCTATATTACCTTTAAAAAGTGTTTCATGTCTATCTAATGAAGCACCTTTTATTACTTTACTATTATTTAAATGAATAGCTAAAATATCATCTTTATAAGATTTAAAATAATTTATATATTCATTTAATTCAAAACCAGAAGACCAAATATGAGCAGTATCAATACAAATACCTAAATATTTTTTATCATCATTATTAAATTTATTATAAAATTCAATAAATTCATCTGGAGTTTTCAGTAGTTCTGTACCAACACCGGCTGGATTTTCAATAATTAATTTAGTATTGTATTTATTTATTTTTAAATAATTAATAATATATTTAATACTATCATACATATTTTTTAAACCATCTTCTTTAGAAAAAGTGGTATGTTTACCAACATGTATAACAACACCAATACTATTTAGTATTTCAGAAGCATCTAATTCACTAATTAATAATTTTATCCACCATCTATTATTAATATCTGTATATCTTTTATTAATATTTGTATTTGCTAAATTAACAACATAAGAGCCGTGTACAATTAATTTAATATTATTATTATTGCAATAATTAATAATATCATTTTTTTCATTTTTAATATTTGTTAAATTAGGAGGTGTACTATTCATAGGTGATGAAGCAAAAATTTGCAAAACATTACCATTATTATAATTAATATTTTGAATAGTTTTTAATATAGAATTTTCTTTATTAATATGAGCACCTATATATATCATAATTAATAACTTTATATATATTATATATAATAATATCATTTTTTATTTACAATAACACAAGAACTATTATCATAATTATTAGGCATAAAAGAATGTATATTATTATTTAAATCAATAAATGCTTCTCTTTGTAATTTTTTTGAATATTTAAAAACAGTTCGTGTTATTTTATTTGGTTCTAATAATGATAATAATATTGTTTGTAATGGAGCATCACCATATCTATAATAATAAAAATTAGGATTATTTGATATAATAGATACATAATTTTTAACATCATTTCTTTTCCAAAAATTAACATCTGTAACAAAAAAATTATTATAATACATTATAGGCATATTAATATTAATATTATCATCATTATAATCAGTATTATTTATTATTTTATATAATTCTTTAAATTTATTATAAATATTATGATCATTATTAATATTTGCACTAACAAATAATTTATCTAATTCTTCTTTTTTATCAGGAAATAAATTACTAAATAATTCTTTCATATTATAATTACATAATCCACAATCAACATGAACAATATTAGACATATATACATGTTCATTTTCTTTTAATAATTTAAAAACATCTGTATTTATTGGTTCTTCAATTATACTATCATCATCTAATCTCATAATATAATCATAATTATCGCAATATTTAATAAAATTTTTAAACCAAAAATTACACATTAATCTATATTTTTTATTTCTCCAATAAGGTACAATTTGAGTATTTATACTTTTTTCTAATATTTCTTTATTAATATGTGAAGGTAATTCAAAATCTTCTTTATTTAATTCTTTAAAATTAATTAATGATTTACATTCATCGCCTCTAATACCAGATATTATTTCTTTAATATCTCTTTCTTTATAATCACCTTCATGTAAAATAGTAATAGGATATTTATATTTATTATTAAAATTTCTAAATAAAAAATATAATGTTGTTTTTAAATATACTTTTCTTTCAATAGTATTTTGTGTTAATATCATAATAGATGCTTTTATTTGGGATGACATAATATATATAGAATATTTCTAATATATTTCTTATATTAATTTATTTAATTTTTAATAAATTATTATATTCTTTTTTTAGTCTTTCTAATTCCTTATCTTTATTACTTAAAGTATTATATAATGTTTTTAATTTTGATGTATTTTCAATATTAGATTTTTCAATTTCTTCTAATAATATTTTATTTTTATTATTTAATTCTTTTATTTTATATATATTATTTGTATTATATTTTATATATAAATCTAAATCTATATCATTAAATATTTTTTTATAAAAACTAAATGAATATAATTCCATATCTAATGTTCCATTTCTATTAATAATTAATGGATTTGAACCTAATTTTAATTTTTCTTTTATATCTATATTTTTAAATAAATATTCTTCATCTATATCATCTATTATCATTCTAATATATTCACCATTATATATAATTGCTATAAATAATTCTCTATTTAATATATTATTAATTGTATATACATGATTAAATTTATTTATTTGACCAGCAAAATCTAATACAAATTCTATATTTGTTTTACAATTTTCACTATTTTTATTATTAATTATCTTATTTATATTTAATGATATAAAATTTCCAATATTTTTATTTGATAAATTTTCTATTGATTGTAGTCCTATTTGAAATAATCTATTTTTTTCTTTTAAATTATTTATTTTTAAAATAAATAATGAAGAGAATGGTTTTAATTTATATTCATTATCATTGGTAAATTTTGTTGAATCGGGACCTTTTAATTCAACATTATTTAAATTTGCCGATGAAATCTTATTATCATATTTAATTAATTTTATTGTATTATTTATATTAAACCATAATTTATTATTTTCATCTTCATTAGAATTATTATTATAATTATATTCGTCATACCATTTTAATTTTGAATTATATATTTTAGGTGTATCTTTATTATATGTATTAATAGACATAAATAAATCTTCTTTAAATGGTAATTCATCAAAATTATTAATAGTTTGTTTTATATTAGATGATCTAAATTTTGAATAACATAATGTTTTATTATTATTATTAGTATTATTATTGTAAATATCATTATTATTAATATCAATTTTATTATCAATATCATTATTATTATCATTATCATTATCATTATCATTATCATTTTCATTATTATTAGTATTATTATTAGTATTATTATTAGTATTATAATTATCATTATAATTTACATTTTCATTTACATTTACATTTACATTTTCATTTACATTTTCATTTACATTTTCATATATATTTTCATTATTATTTTTATCAATATTAGTATTAGTATTAGTATTTTCAGGAGAATTAGTAATATTATCATAAACAAAATGTTCAATATTATCATTAATAAAAAAATTATTTAAAATAATAACACTAAGAATTATAAATAGTCCAACTAAAAAAGCTAATATCCATATAAGTTTAGTATCCATATTAACACTCTCTATATTATTAATAATAATTAAAAATATATAAAGAATTAACAATAAAAAAAATTATAATGAGTAGTGAAACTGTTGTAGAAGACAAAAATAGTATATGTTCTGATGATGAAGAGACTAAATCAAATGATAAATCAATACATGATTTACTATCAGGTTTTAGTTCATTAAAAAAAACAAAAAAAAAAGAAAAATGTTGTAAAAAAAAATCAAAAAAAGATATAGAAGTATTAGAAGAAGATAGTACATCATCAGAAAATGAATCAGATGATAATGATATAGAGATTGAAATAACAGATAAAGATTCAGAAGAAGATTCCGAAGAAGATTCAGAAGAAGATTCGGATGAAAATTCAGAAGAATCAGATGAAGAATCAGATGAAGAATCAGATGAAGATATATATGATTATGAATCAGAAAATTCAAATACAGCAGAATTAAGAGAATTATTTGTAGAAACATTTCATAGTAGTGAAGGAGTTTCAATATCAGAAAGTATGTATAAAATAGCAGAAGAATTACATAAATTAAATCATAATTTAAAAAAATTTTATAAAAAATAAAAAAAATATATAATTATATTTTAATGAATAAATATGGAAAAAAAAATATGTACAATATGTTCGAATAAAGAAATAAGTGAAAATTTATATTGTTTTGAATGTAAAAATGCAATATGTATAGAATGTTGTAATAATTTAAGTTCTCGATCATCATTAATATATGAAAAAAGAAAACAAATGTTTATAAAATATGAATGTCCATATTGTCGCACATATAATAATAGACATATAAAATTATTTAATAGAAAAGAATTAGTAGAGTTTTATATATATATATCATTATGTTATTTAAATTTATATAATTTATATAATGATAAAAATAAAGAATTATTAAAATTAAAATTAGAAAATATAAAATTAAAAAAAAATATATTAGATAGCAAAATAGAAATAGATTTGGTAAAAAAAATAAAATTAGAAAATGAAGAATTAATGAAATCAGTAAAAAAAGTAATAGAAATAAATAAAACAAATTCTAAATTATTTGATGATTTATTAGAAAAATATAAAAATATATTAAATAAAAATAGTTACAATAAAATATAATAGAAATAAAAAAGATAATATATATATGTCTTGGTATACTACAATATGTTATTTTGGAACAAAAATAAATAAAAATAAATTTAGTAAATATGTAACAAATGTAGAATGGTTAAAATTTGTAAATAATAATATAAATAATCATTTTAAAAATTTTACAGTATCAAAAGATATTGGATATTGGGAAGGAGAAAAAGAGTTAACATATAAATTAACATTAATACATAAAAATGATGAAAATGTAATGAATAATTTAATAAAAATAGCAAAAGAGTATAGTATATTATATAAACAAGATGAAGTATTAATAAATACAACAAAAAGTATATTATTAGGAATAAATAATGATAAAATTAAATAAAATCATTCCATAAATTTTTATCTAATTTAATATTAGTATTATTTTGATCTTTTAAATATAATCCGTATTTACCAATATGTAATGTATTACCATTATCTAATTTAAAAGGCAATGATTTTAAAAATATAATTTCATTAGATTCTAATTGTTCAACACTTTTTTTTTTCCATTGTAAATAAGATTCTATATTAACATATCTATTATCTTTTTCATGATAATAACAATAACCATATTTAGTATTAATAATACCTTCTTTTTTTATAGAATAAGTATTAGTATTATTAATAATACCATAATTATTAATAATAGGTTTTATTTTATTATAAAATTCATTTAAGATATTTTCTTTTTTAATTTTACCATTAGATATTTCATCTAATCCATATTCCATATCTGCTGTAAAATTAATATTGATAATAAATGGTATAATCTCATTTAAATAATTAATAATATTGATACCTAAATCAGTTGGTACTAATAAATCAGTATTTTTACCACCAGTTTTTATAGTTTTATTTGTAATTTCAATATCTTTTAAATGTTTTTTATTATAATTTTTAATATCTATTTTAATTTGTGGATTTGTACCTTTAATAACATATTTTTTTGTATAAAGTTTATCAATAATTGTAGCATATGTAGAAGGTCGTCCAATACCTTCTTTTTCTAATTTTTTTATTAATGCAACTTCATTATATAATGATTTAGGTTGATTAATATCACAATTAAATGAGAAAGATATAGGTTTAATATTTTTATTATTTTTTAATAAATTATAAAATGTTTTATAATCTTCTATTTCTTTATTATATATAATTAAATATCCCTTTTCTGTTAAAAATGATTTTTCTGTTTTAAATATATATTCTAAACATTTTTTTGATTTTATTTCAATATTAATTTTAGTATAAATTGCTTCTTTCATTTGTGATGATATTGTTCTTTTCCATATTAAATTATATAATTTAATATGATTATTATTAATTTCATCAGATTGTTTAATATTAATTAATTTAGGATTAGTAATTCTGATAGCTTCGTGTGCTAATTGAGAATTAATTATTTTATTTTTAAAATTTCTAAATACAAATAAATCATTACCATAATTTTCAATAATATATTTTTTTAATTTATATTTAAAATCATCAGATATATTTACTGAATCTGTTCTCATATATGTAATATATCCATTTTCATATAATTTTTGTGCAATTTCCATTGTTTTTTTAGATGAGAATTTTAGTAAATTATAAGAATCTTGTTGTAAAGAAGTAGTACAATAAGGTGGTAATGGAAAATCATTATAATTAGAAATATTAAAATTAAGTTTAAAAATATTTGATTTATCATCAAGTAAATTTAATATATTAATTATATTATTTTCATTATTAATTTTAATAGATGTACAATCTAATTTAATATCATTATCTAATTTAAATTTACCACTTAAAATCCAAAATTTTTCAATATTATGATTATTAATTTCATTTAATTGATTAATACAAAATAATAAAGCAACAGATTGTACTCTACCAACACTTAAAAATTTATTATTAAATTTATTCCATAATATAGGAGATAATTTATAACCTACAATTCTATCTAAAAATCTACGTGTTTCTTGTGCTTCTACTAAATTCATATCAATATCTAGAGGATTATCAATAGCATTTAAGATAGCATTTTTAGTAATTTCATTAAATTTAATTCTATAACAATTTTTATTTTTAATTAAATCTTTAATATGATTTTTTATATGAAAAGCAATTGCCTCACCTTCAGTATCAGGATCTGATGCAATATAAATATTATCAACATCATTAATATATTTTCTAATATTATTTAATATAGATTTTTTAGTGACAATATAATTACCTTTCCATGTATTAATATCTATACCAATATTATCTTTCGATAAATCACAAAAATGTCCTTGTGAAAATGTTACAATATATTTATTATTAGAATCATTTAAATATTTATAAATAGTTTTAGTTTTAGTATAGCTTTCAACTATTATTAAATTATTAGACATAAATAATATGAATATATTAATTTATCATTTTTTATTGTTTTATATATCTAAAGCTTCTTTATAAACTTTAATAGGACAATAAATAAAACCAACAGATGAAGAATCATCACCCCATCCATTTGTAAAAGTTATAATATTATATTTAGAAAAATAAATTTTATTATTATATCTTAATTTTATATAATCATTAATATTTTGCCACATATAATTTAATAATTCTAATAAAAAATGATATTAAATTTAATTAAATATAAATATATAAATGATAAGTATAAAAGAATTGTATAATAAAATAATTTATGAAAATAAAAATAGAAATGAAATTTTAAATTATTTAAATGAATGTAATTGTTGTGATAGACATAAAAAAAACAGACCGTGTGAAAGTAATTTAGAAGAAGAAATAGAAATTAAAGTAATTGAAAGTATTTATGAACATATAAAAAAAAAAAGAAAAATAGATATTAAAATAAATTGTAATGAATGTATATGTCAATGTAGACATATATCAAGACAATTAATATCAGATAAAACATTGTTATTATATGCCGATGATTTAAAGAATTAAGTTAAAGTTAAGCTTTATTTGCAGATAATTTATATTTTGCTAAATTATACATATTTTGTTCAGCAGTAGCAATGGGTAAAACATTATATTTTGAATTATAAAAATCAGGGTCGTGTTCTAAATTTCTATTAGTAAGTGTTTTTAATGGTTTATTATTTGGTAATTCAACTTTAATAATAATTGGTTTATTTTTCTCTTTTATAACAAAAAATATAGAAGGATTAATAATTGTATATCCATCTATACAATAATAAGTATTAGGATATTTAAAATTAATATTATAATAATTATTTTTAATATCGTGATAATTATTTGTATTATCAAAAGCTATTTGTTCATTAGGATAAGGTAATTTAGACCCACTATAATTGATTAAATTATCAGGTGAGCTTGAAGCAATAATATAAGATTCTAAATTAGTGTTAATAGAACCTTTAATATTTATAATATTATTATTTAAAATAGTAATTTCTCCAGAAACATATTGATTATTATATTTCATAATTATATATCTTATCTATATAAATTATTTATAAAAAAAAAATATAAATTATTTATTGTAATAAAGGATAAGAAGTAACAGAAGTATCAGTAGTATAACCATCACCTAAACCATTTTGATCAAATAATTTTTTAGAACATGATACAGCATCACAAGATACAATATATTTTTGTGGTAATTCAGTATTAGATTCAACAGAACCTTTACATTTTTTATAAGGCATTAAATTTTCAAAAGATTTTTTTGTTTCATTTTCCATAATAGTAGAAGCATTAGATTGTAAATACATTCTAGTTTCATAACTACTTTTAGGTAAATTATGTTGAGCAACTTCTTCTATTAATTCATAATTAACAGTAGATTTAGGTCTATAATCAGTAATAATACGTCCATCTGACATTCTAACAGGACACATATAATTTTTATTAGCCATATTAATAACTATATATCTCTATAAAATAAATAAGAATTTTATTTAAGAATAATTATTGAGAAAGTATTCTTTCTATTAAAATATTTTTATTACCTTCTGAAGATAAATTATTATTAATACATATTTTTCTTAATTTTTCTATATTAAATTTATTTAATTTAGTTTTACTATAATTTTTATAAGTTTCACTTTTTTCAGAAGGATTAGAAACTAAATCTAAATCTAAATCTATATCTATATTATTATCCGATATATTATCATTGTCTAATATTGGTTTTATTATTTCTTCTACAATATTATCAACTTTATTAATATTATTTTCTTGTTTATTATTCACATTTTTATCTATTTTATCATCATTATTAACTATATTATCATTATTATTAATTATATTATCTATTTTATCTTCAATATTAGTAGATTTATTATCTATATTTTTTTTATCATTATCATTATCATTATTATTATCATTATTATTATTATCATTATTATTATCATAATCATTATGATTATTTAATATATTTTCTTTAGGACTATCATCAATAATTTCTTCAATAATTTCTTCAATATTAGTATTATTAGTATTATTAGTATTATTAGTATTATTATTATGAAAAATAAATAAATTATCATAATTATTAAAATTATCAATATTATTAGAATCAATAGTATTAATTTCTAAATCATCAGAAAAAATTTCATTCATATCAGAATTAAGATTTTGATTATTATTTTTTTTATTTTTTAATTCTTTATTTTCATTTTTTAATAAAGTATTTTTTTTTTCAAGATTATTATTAGTATTTGATAAATTATATAATTTTCTCCAAAAATATAATATAATAATAAAACTAATAAAACCTAAGAAAGCAAATAAATAATAATAAATATTATCAAATTTAATATTAAAATTAAACATATTAAAATATATTTTAACTTAAAATATTATTAGTTATTAATTCTTTCATTTTTTTCGCACTATTAATAACTGAAATAGGAAATTTTTTATTTTTTAATAATTCGATAGCGATACATTGGCGAGAACTACCTTTTTTAATTTTATAAGGAAAAAAGAATGATTCATCTTTATTTTCAATAGCGAGAACAGATAAATTAATAAAATGATTAGGATATTTAGTTTCTAAAGAAGTTAATTTAAAGAAATGTGTAGTAATAATAATAGAAATATTTTTATTTAAACCAATATTTTCAGCAACAGCATAAGCGGTAGACATACCTTCAGTAGGAGGAGTTGAATGCATAGGTTCATCCATTAAAAATAAGCCTTTTTTATTATTATTTAATAATTCTTTAGATTTATTAATCATTTTAAGACATAATTCTGCTTCAGCTTCAAAATATGATTTATAACCGATTTCATCAGATATTCTCATAAAAGAATAAATACAATCATATAAATGTATAATAGAATTGGAACCATAAATAATACCGAAAGTTTGAGATAATATTACATTAGATAAAATAGATTTAACATATGTAGTTTTACCAGCGGCATTAGGACCAGTAATAATAATATTTTTAGATAGATTAATAGGATTAGAAACTTGATTATAATTAAGTAAAGGATTTTTCATATTCCATATTTTAGTAGAAATAGATGAATTAGTAGTATAATTAGCTAAATTATAATTATTATTATATAAAATACTAATAGAATTAATAATATCATAAGTATAAATAGTAATTAACATTTTACTAATGTTATTTTTAATATCATTATTTTTCCATAATTTATAAATATCAGTCATAGAATTTTTTAAATTAATATCAAAAGGTTTATAATAATTTTTAATAAATGGTTTTAACATTATTTCTTGATTTTTTTCTTTATTAAATTCATTAATAATAATATTAGCTTCATCTATAAAATTAATAAGACCATTCATTTTACGATGTAAATTATTTTTAGTTTTATATAAAATATTAGAAAATTCAAAAGTTTGATAAATATTATATAAATAAATAAATAAATAAATTAAAAAAAATATTAATTTAAAAATATCAATTTTAAAATTACCAGTAGATTTAAAATATAATAAACAAAAACCTTTAATTAAAGATAAATATTTAGTAAAAGTTAAATTTAATTTAGCATATTTATTAATATAATAATAAGGTGCAATAAAACTAGTAATAGGATAAATCAAAGAAAATAAAGGAATTATACCAATTTTATAAAAATGATAAAAATCTAGTAATGTTTCAATTAAATTAATATATGAATAAATAAAATTAGAAGGAAATAAAATATTTATAGCATTATCTTTTAATATATCATCATTTAATTTATAAGTCCATAATATATCATTTTCATAATCTTTTAAAATTTTAAATGAAATAGTATCATAATTATTAATATAAGAATTTTGTCTATTTTTTAATATTTCAATATTATTAATAGGATTATTTAAAAATTTAATAAATAATTTTTTACTTCCAGCTAATTCCGGTAAATCATATGCCCATTTTTCTATATTAGTATCAATATAAACTTCATTAGAAACTTCAATATTATTTATATTATCATAATATATATTATTATGAGTATCTAATAATTTATCTAAAATATATTCTTTTTTTGAATTATCAAAATTGAGAAGTTCATTTAAATTTTTAATTTCTAATTCACTCATTTAATAATATTAAATCTAAAAAAAAAGTATTATTTTTCGCATTAAAATAAATATATAAAAAAATGATATATATTATTAAAAATATTAATAATGTCTAATAATAATTCAGAATATATATCAATATTATATGAAAATATTATTTATATAATAATGAAAGAACCATTTGAAACAATAAAAGAAACATATAATCGGGGGTGGTTTATAGTTAAAAATTATGATAATTATGATTATAAAAAACTATATTCTTTATCAATTATAAATAATAATATAGATAATAATATGTATTATGAAAATTTATAATAAAATGCTAAAAATACGGCAACAATAGTTGTTATAAAATTAATTAATACAAATAATATTATAAAAGGTAATATATAATATAATAAATGAATCAATAAAGGTTTAATTAATTCTTTTTTAATATTTTGTTTTGATAATTCTTCTTTTAAAAAAGACATTATAAATGATGATAAATCATCATTATCATATTTTTCAGTATAAATATTTTCATCTTGCGTCATATTTATTTTAAGCTATATCTTACTTATTAACAGAATAAATTAATTATTTAAAAATGAACATATTATTAAAAAAACCTTATTTTAAAAAAAAAGCCTATATTTCGGAATCTATTAGTGAATTAAATATTGATTTATATGATATTAAAATAAATGATTATTATAAAATATCAAATAAAAGTAATGCATTAAAACTAAATATTTATATTAATAATAATGATATAAATAATTTTAAATTAATAGATGATAATACATTTAATATATTATGTGAAAATAATTCATCTTGGTTTGATAATAATTTAAATAATGAAGAATTAAAAAATATATTTAATTATTCATTTTGTTATCAAACAAATACAATTGAAGCAGTTTTGTCTAATAAAAGTAATATATATTTAAATAATGAAAATATAGATTTAAATAAAAATATATTAAATTTATTTAAAAATAATAAATATTTAATTACAATTAAATTAAAACATATTGGTTTTTATATATTTAAAGAAAATTTACAAAATAAATGGTTAATTAAAGAAATTTATATATCGGATTGTAATAATTTAGATGATAATTATTATAATAAAAATGAAATACAAGAAGAATGGACAAATACATTAAATGAAACAATAACAAATTTAAAAACAACTATAATTAATTATAATAATAAAATAAATAAAATAAATAATTTTATTGATATAAATACAAATTTATTAAAAGAAATTAAAGAAATTAATAATAATGATAAACTTTGGGATAATAAAATTAATATCTTAAAAAATAATATTAAGAATATTTTATCTATTAATGATAATAGA
>CERI01091836.1_pt1 | contig 22643 bp, 25 predicted proteins | sample 350261 | NCBI WGS metagenome assembly CERI01 (sample SAMEA2620979, study PRJEB7988) | marine metagenome | isolation source: saline water (ENVO:00002010), including
TAAAATATAAAATATAAAATATAAAATATAAAATATAAAATAAATTAGTACAAAATAAATTATAGTATAGATAGAATTTATTTTGTACTAATTTATCTATAAATATGGTATATATTCTAATGTATTATTATCATATAGTGTAACTCTAAATAGATCTTTATATCCTTCTACGTATAAAGTATCACCATCATAAACACTATCACAACCAACTTCACTAGTACAACTTTTATTTTTAAATAATAATGGTAGTTTTATCATATTATTTTTATCATTCATAGTATAATAATTCCATTTATCTCTATGAGTTATTAGTGGACGCCCCATTAGAGGTAGTACAGTTTCTTCACCATTAACTCTTGTTAAAATTCCTATTTGTTTGTACTCTCTATTACAACTTTGTGTTTTAATATTTATTGGCATTTTTTTTACACCACTCTGTTGTTGTGTAATATACTGGTTTGGTTTTAATGGTGGAGTATATGGATTTAATAGAATGTCTTCTTGTTGACCATGTGTTTTATCATAAACATCTAGATTTATAGTATGTTCTATATTATTTTTACCAACTAGATGAGTTTCTCTAGTAGATGGATTAGATTGTTTAATATACATAAAGTACAGAATTACAGCTATAATAAAAAATAAAAAAATTAACATGTACTGTTGAATACATATAATTCCCGGTGGACATTTTTTCATATTTATATATATTTATATATATATTTATATAAATATATATTTTAATTAACGTACAAATCCTTATTCGGATATCAGTTCATTTATTGCATTTGTAAATTCTCCACCAACTGTAGTATTGCATTCGTCAATTGACTTAAAATTAAAATTAAATTCACCTCCTATTAATCCCGCATCTTGTAAAGTTTGACAATAACCGGTTGATATATCACCTCCAGCTTCAATAATAGCTTGTTTACCTCCACCTTCTTCGCATCCAATTGGTTCTTTTAATTTATAGAAAAATAGATTATAAACATTTGATGCTATTATAGATATAACTAGAGATATTAAAAATTTATTTGTAACAATAATACTACTAATAAATACAATTAGATATATTAGTACAAAATATATATTATAGTATAGTAAAGAATATAATATTTGTAAAATACTTATAATTCCTAAAATTATCAAGATAATCTTATCATATGATAATTTCATTATATACTATTATAATAATAAATATAATAGTATTAATAAATTTATTTATTTTGTAAAATTGTCAGCCATCTTATTAACACCTTCTAACATTTGCTGTAATCCATCTGTATTAATACTTTCAACCGAAGACATTGCATCAGTCAACATTGGAGTCATTTCTTTTAATTGATTAAGCATATCTTTTTGTTTAGAAACTATATCTTTTGTATTTTTGGAAACTGTTTTTAAGTTATTATTACTTATAGCTGTATCATATTCATCATACGCAGCTTCAACGTTATCTATTTCACCTAATTGTTTTTTAAGACTTTCTTTATTAGGAATAGATGAAGGGTTTAATTTTACATAATTTTGATATTTTTCTTTATCTGATTTTGATTTTACCGGTTTTTTTCCTACCGATTTTATTGCTTTAGATTTTTTTACATTCGATACTTCTTCTTCTTCTTCTTCTTGTTCTTCATCTGAAGACGATTCATTATTTTTCATTCCTTCACGCATAAGAGTTTGATTTATGAAGTTTAATATAAATGTAAATATTACCGAAGAAGCTAAAACTATAGTCATATTTTTAGTATATGTGTATGTTAATCCTGCAATAGCAATAAATAATATAATAGCATTATAATTAAGATTCATTATATAATTAACGATACTAATTAAGGCAATAAATGTGACAGCGTATAATACTACTTTATTTGAAGAAAGTTTTTTAAAGTTCAACATATTATTTTTTTTTGCCATCTTTATTTATAAAAGTATAATATATTTTATTTTATGTAAAATAGAATATAGTATTTATAATTAAAATAAGGCTTTTAATTTTTTAATACTAGTTTCTAAATTTTCAATCTCCATAATAATAGATTCTCTATCTTGTGTTTTATAAGATGTATTAATATCTATTTGATTTATATAATCTAATAACACGAGTAAACCATTATATTTCTTTTTATAATTTTCTAATTTCTTCTCAAAATAATGAGATAATTTACTATATTTACTATTAGTTTTATTAGTTAAAAATGTTAAATATAATTGTTCTTCAAAATTATTAAAATTATTTATATTAACTTCTAAAATATTGTCTCTATTAAATACTAGTGTTCCTAAACTCATAGTATATTAATAATATTAATTATTAAAAAATTTATTTATAAATAATATTCTATATTATAATATTATTTAAAATGCTAAACATGATTTTAAAACTATTTAGTAAAACATATGAAAAAACACTTATTAGTAGATGGTGTCATATATCATTACCTAATTGTGAAAATAAAATTATTGAAAGAAAAATCGATTTTGCATTAATGGATAATGATATAGAAAGACATTCTATAAAATTTAAGACAAAAAAATTTAATACACAAGACTATATTAACTATTGGTACGGTCACTAATTAATGTAGTCCATCCTTCGTTATATAATTCCAACTTTTTTTATAGACATTTTTCACTATCTGTGTTTATTTTTCTTAATTATATTTTGTTTTATTTGAATAATATTAGATATTACTGTATTATCATATTTATTATTTAAAATATCATCAACGGTTATTTCATGATAAAATTTAAAATTGTCTAGAAAATTACAAGTAGCGTAATTGCACGATTTAAAAAAATGTTTACGACATATATTATCTATATGTAATAGCTTACATCTATTATCTATATGTAATAGCTTACATCTATTATAAATACATCTATTATAAATACATATATTATATAAACATTTATATAATATATGTATATATGTTTATAAATAAAAGTAAAAAAAATTATGATACTAGTTATCTAATAAATGATATTAGTATACATGATGGTATACCTAAAGAATACCACTACTTAAAAGATAAAACATTCGATGATTGGGAAATTCCTCCGTGGGAGCTATTTATATTTAAAGAAAGATTGTTAGGTTCAGGTAGTTTTTCAAATGTATATCTGGCTAAATGGAGAGAAACATTTGTAGTAGCTAAAGTGATAGACCCCGAAATCTGTAAACAAAAAAAACAATTAGTTATTAGAGAATTTGAAATAATGACTCGTTTACATCACCCAAATATAGTTCAATTTTTAGGATATATAGATGAACCTCTTATAATAGTTATGGAATATATTCCAAACGGAGATTTATTATCAAATATTAATAATTTAAATAAAAAAGAAAAAATAGAAATAATGAAAGATATATTACGAGGTCTAGCATATATACATAATCGTAAACCATATGATCTTATACATAGAGATATTAAACCAACTAATATATTATTAACTAAATCTAAGGTTGCAAAAATTACAGATTTTGGACTATCAAAATTTAATAATAATTTTAATATTATATACACAATTAATAATAGTGATACAACTAAAGCTAATGATAATGTTAATCAAGTAAATGATTTAACACTAAATGTCGGGACAGAAAGATATATGGCTCCAGAATGTAAGACATATAAAGATTCTAAAAATACAACAACAACGCTCTATACAAATAGTGTTGACATATATTCATGTGGTATATTACTATATGAATTATTTGAAAACCGTAAATTTAATAATAATACAAAAAAAATGACGTGGTTTTGGACACCTAAACATATTCGTAAGATAATTACAAATATGATTAGTTGTAATCCAGCAGATAGAGTAAGAGCATTAGAAATATTATATAAATTTATATAATATATAATAGATTTTTAATAATTATACACTAGTAGTTGCAATATTAAATATTTTACTTATATATTCATTAGCTTTATTAATGATAATATTGGCTTCATTCGAACCATTAGACCCATCTGTTTTATTTTCAGATGCAGTTTTTAGTTCTGAAGCACCGTTCTCTAAATTCTTTTTTTTTTCTTGATCAACTTCTGGATCTTCAGGTTGTGGATCATTTCCTTCTATTATACTTTTTCTATTGTATATTTTATCAATAATAATTATATTAATTAAAATAACACCTACTATTATTATAAATATAATATTACGTTTACATAACAAATATCCTAATATAACAAATAATATAAATTGAATTAATTCAATATAAAGATTATAAATTAAATAAAATATAACATTTAATATAGCTAAAATATATATTAAATAGTTAAATATATTATTATTTATAAATTTATTTCTCATAATAAATGTACAAAACATAAAAAAAAATTATTAAAATAAAATTATTAAAATAAAATTAATAAAATATAATTTTATAAATATTTATAAAATTATATAAATATATATATATATATTATTTAGAATGAATCGTAATAATGGTGAACCTATTCTGCAAGAAGACGTAAATAGATATGTAATGTTTCCTATAAAATATCCTACAGTTTGGAATATGTACAAAAAACAAGAAGATTTATTCTGGCGAGCTCAAGAAGTAGATTTATCAAAAGATATGGCACATTGGGACTCCTTAAATCAAGACGAACAATATTTTATATCAATGATTTTAGCTTTTTTTGCAGCAAGCGATGGAATAGTTTTAGAGAATCTAGGTAAAAGATTTATGGAGGAAGTTCAAGTTGCAGAAATAAGAGCATTTTACGGGCTACAAATTGCTATGGAAAATATACATAGTATAATGTATTCAACATTAATTGATACATATATTCGTGATAAATCATCAAAAACAAAATTATTGAATTCTTTATCAGAGTTTGAATGTATAAAAAAAAAAGGTGAATGGGCTATTAAGTGGATAAATGATAAAAAAGCTAATTTTGCAACAAGACTAATTGCGTTTGCTTGTGTAGAGGGTATATTTTTTTCAGGAGCATTTTGTGCTATTTTTTGGTTAAAAAAGAGGGGTATATTACCTGGTTTAACTTTTTCAAATGAGTTAATATCTAGAGATGAAGCTTTACATACGGAATTTGCAGTTTTAATAAATAGTATGTTAGAGAAACCGTTGAAACGTCAAAAAATACACGAAATAATTAAAGAAGCAGTTGAAATTGAGTGTGAATTTATTAATACTGCTTTACCATGTAGATTAATAGGTATGAATCACCTGTTAATGACACAATACATCGAGTTTGTAGCAGATCGTTTAAGTGTTCAATTAGGAGGTGATAAAATATATAATCAAAAAAATCCGTTTGATTGGATGGAGATAATTAGTATTGAAGGAAAAACTAATTTTTTTGAGAAAAGAGTTGGCGAGTATTCGTTAGCAACTAAAGTTCATGACCAATGTTCAGCATTTGAATTTGGAACTGATTTTTAATTACTTAAAGAGATTTAGTGCAATTAGTAAATTGGTTGCAACTATTGACAATAAAAGAGCCGAAATAATATTTTTTTTATTAATAAAATATACTAATATAGAAGATATTATAAAAAAACTAAGAGGTAAAATTTGATTATTAACTGTATATCCAATTGCTAATGTTAATGATATAAAATATATCACATATTTTACAATGTCATTATCTAATAGTTGATTTTTATTGTAATCATTGGAGAATGTTTTTAAACTTAAACTATTCATTTATATTATATATAAATAAAATTTATATATAATAAAAAAATTAATCTAAAGTTTATAATAATATTTTTTAATTTTTATTTTTTTTTAGATAATAACTAATTTCATTCTGGATAATACTTATCTAGATAACAGAACGTTGACGTTCAGCTTCAAGAAAAGCAATTGATCCAGTAGAACGCGAACGTTTTGCTACATTAGCAAGACTTCTATAAGCATCTTCTGTAGTTGTTCTTGTTTCAGAATATGTCATAGCTTGATTTGCTGGTATACCAAATTTACTAGCTTCTAAGATTGCGTTTTGATTTGCACCAAGATATATTAATTTAATACAATATTCATCGTTAGCTTTTTTAATTAAATCTGATAACTGACTAGATGTGTATTTTCGACTTGAATTTTCATATCCATCAGTAGTAACATAAATTATACAATCATTAAAACTAAAATTACCACACTTTTTATCTTCAATTATTTCATTAATAGTATCACCAATAGCATCATAAAGCGAAGTTTGTCCTCTTGGCTGATATTGACTACTAGTTATAGGTGATACATCTTTAATATTTAAACTATACCATAATTTTAACTGTTCGTGATCAAATAGCTTTAGTGAAATATAAATAGTTTCACTTTCTTCTTGCTCTTGTTTTAGTTGTTCAATAATAGTATTAACACCATTAATTGTATCATCTTCTTTGCCATACATAGAACCAGAACGATCAATAATAGCATAGATGTATTGAGTAGTCATTTTATATATACAAATTATATGATAATAATAAATAGATAATGTTTATTATAGTTTTCAATTTTATTTTTTAATTTATAATTTATAATTTAAAATCAATTTTCATATAATTTGTATATATAAATGTATGTATGGATATTGTATGTAGGTGGATTTTTTTGTTTTTTAACAGCGATGGGAATCGGTTCTAATGATGCTGCGAATTCTTTTGCTACATCTGTTGGTTCAAAATCTCTAACGTATAAACAAGCAACATTTTTAGCAATTATATTTGAAACACTGGGAGCTATATTAATGGGAAACCATGTTAGTGATACAATAAGAAAAGGAATTTCAGATATAGAGTGTTTTCAGGATAATCCAGAAACTCTAATGTACGGATGTATGTGGGTATTAGTCTCTGTTAGCGGTTGGTTATTTTTAGCTAGTTATTATGAATTACCGGTATCTACAACTCACTCATGTGTAGGTGGTATGATAGGAATGACAATTGCCATTGCTGGTACAAATTGTGTTATATGGTATAAATATGTAGACGATTTTCCATACATAGGCGGTGTTGCTGGTATTGTATTGTCTTGGGTTATTTCACCTGTTTTTTCGGGTGTAATATCGTCTAGTATATTTGCGTGTTTAAGAATTATTGTTCTGCGAAAACCATATACTTCAAATCGCATTATTATATTTTATCCATGTCTTGTAACTATAACATTATTAATAAATTGTTTTTTTATAATATATAAAGGTGCTAAAGGTATCGGTTTAGATAATTTATCATTATTAGAATCATTTGGATATTCGTTAGGTATTTCTATATTTGGAGGATTAATCACAATTCCAATAGTTCCTTATATAAAAAAGATGGTAGATAATAAATTTAATACTAATAATATTATAGAAATTGATACAGAAACAATAGAGAATAATAAAATAGAATTAAATATTACAGATGATAGACAATTAAAAATAATTACAAATATACATGATAATGCTGAAAAATTTGATGTAAAATTAGAAGAAACATTTAAATATCTTCAAATATTTTCAGCTATATGCGATTCATTTAGTCATGGTGCAAATGATGTAGCAAATGCTGTTGGTCCATTTTTTACTATTTATTTAATATATACATCAGACAGTAAAATAACAAAAAATATTGATATGGGGTATGACGCATATTGGATATTATCATTGGGTGGATTGGGTATATCAATTGGATTATTATTATATGGTAAAAGAATTATTAATGCTATGGGTACAAAATTATGTAAAATAACTGCATCTAGAGGAACATGTATTGAATTGGGTTCGGCATTAGTAATTATAATTGGAAGTAGATTAAAAATACCACTATCTACTACACATTGTCAAGTTGGTTCGACAGTCGGTGTTGGTCTTTTAGAAAATAATATTAAAAGTATTAATTGGATAATTATATTAAAAACTATAAGTGGTTGGTTAGTAACGTGTGTTATTGTAGGTTTTACAAGTGGAATATTAGTATTACAAGGTATATATGCTCCGTCTTTAGTTAAGGAATAATTATTTTTTTGTTTTTTATAATTATTCTGCTTTTTAATTTTATTTCGTGATATTTAGTATTATTTTATTGTCTAATAGATTATAGACTAATAATGTATAAAATTTTTGACATTCTATGTTGTAGTCTTTTATCTTATTATATGGAAAGTTATTATAGTGATATAGAAAATGATTATATTATTGTTATGGATATGTAAAATATTAGTTTAAAGATATCTTGTAATTTATATTATAATGTGTGGGGTAACTGGTGTTATTTCTAAACAAGAACAATCTATTAAAAATATAGTATTGAAAAGTATTGAATTAATACAGAATCGCGGATATGATTCATATGGAATAGCATATCTATATAACAACACTAATAATTATAACATATTAAAATATGTAGCTAATAACAATAATACTTTAAATTATATTAAAAATGATATAATTGAAACCAGTGAAAAACATGTAGTAACCGCATTTGCGCATACAAGATGGGCTACACACGGACCAAAAACAATAAATAATTGTCATCCTCACGTTTCTTATAATAAAAAAATAACACTAGTTCATAATGGTATTATAAATAATTATAATAAATTAAAAAATTTATTAATTAGTAAAAACTATAAATTTTATAGTGATACTGATACAGAGGTTATTGCTAACTTAATTGAGTATTATTTAATAGACGAAAATTTAGATATAGAAATTGCTATTAGGAGTGCAATAAATAATTTAGAAGGAACATATGCATTAATTATATCATATAGTGAAATAATTGATAATATTTATGCTGTAAGACGTGGTTCTCCATTATTAATAGGTGAAACGGACAATTTAATTATTTTAACATCTGAAACAAGTGGATTTGCGGGATATATATATAATTATATCGCAATAGATAATAATGATATATTTAAAGTAACTAAAACAAAATTTACTTCAATCGATAATAATAAATATGTTAGCAATAATATTGACAGTTCTATTTTTAAAGATATTGCATATAATCCATATGAATACTGGTTAATTAAAGAGATATATGAACAAGAACATACTATACTAACTGCATGCAATAATGGTGGAAGAATTATAAATAATAATATAATTTTAGGAGGATTAGATAGAATTAAAAATATAAAACATACTACTATAGATAATATATTATTTATTGGGTGTGGAACAAGTTATCACGCTAGTTTACTTGCAAAATATTACTTTAATAGGACAGGTATAAATGTTATAGCATGTGATGCTAGTGAATTTACACAATATGATATACCAGAAAATAAAAATAATAAAACTTCAATAGCTGTTTTCTGTAGTCAATCTGGTGAAACACAGGATTTATATAATAAAATTGGAATTTGTAAGCAGGCTAATTATGTTACAATTGGAGTAATTAATCAAATTGATTCGTTGATTGCTAGAACCGTAGATAGTGGTATATATTTAAATGCTGGTAGAGAAATATCTGTTGCATCAACAAAGTCTTTTACATCTATGTTAGTAGTTTTGTCTCTATTTAAGATGTGGTTATTTAATAACTTTGATAATAATAAAATTATTAATAGTTTAAGATTTTTACCACCAACAGTGTCAAATATATTATGGGACATTACATATATGAAAAATATTGATACTATAGCTCAACGTATAGTAGATAATAAATTTAAGAGTATATTTATACTTGGTAAAAAAAAAATGTTTGCTATTGCAAAAGAGGCGAGTTTAAAACTAAAAGAGGTATGTTATATCCACGCAGAAGGTTTTTCATCTAGCACTCTTAAACACGGACCATTTGCTATACTAGATTTAACAAATTTAACTATACTGTTAATTGATTATACAGACAAAACAAACTACAATAGTTTAAAGTCTACTTATAATGAAATAATATCTCGCGATACAAATATGTTAGTTATAACAAATAATATACAAGTAAAAACAGATTTAACTATTTTAGATAGAAATATATTAGTATTACCAAATCTAGAATATTATAATGAAATAATATTTGTTATAACATTGCAATATATATGTTATAATACTAGCATTAAACTTGGGATTAATCCGGACCGTCCACGAAATTTAGCGAAAGTAGTTACGGTTGAATAGTAAAATAAATCAATATTTTTTAAAATTCATTTTATAATTATTGTAAATACGGTTAAATGGTTTAATCGTAGAATTTTTACCAATATCTTTTTGATAGTATTTTAGATTTATAGGATTTGTATCGGTATTAAATTTTTTGATTTTTATAATATATTGATTATTATATTTTGTAGTAATATTATTCTTTTCAATTGAATATTCTAAATTATAAATGTTATGGATATTATCTAAATTATTTGTAAAGTAATTATTAGTCTCTTTTACAGACATTATTTTATGATATCCAGAATTAATGTTCAATATATTACGATCATTTATACTATAAAATTGTGACCGATCTATAATAATATTGTTAGTGATTGCACGATTATTCAATACATTATCTTCAATACCCCAACCCCATAAATTGGCAAATCCTTTAATTATCTCAAAATCACCGCCTGTAATACTAAAGATACCTCCTAATGTATTTTTAGTCCCATAGAAATGTTTAATTGTTCCTTTATTAGTATAATAGTCTAGTTGATTTTGTTTAAATGGTAAACTATCTATATCATTAAAAACAAATATAATATCTTTATAGTCGTCTGGATATTTATTTTTAGCCATCAAAAAACCTATGTTTTTTGTAGCTCCGCGATTAAATGGTATATTATTATCTAATTGTTCACTATAATAAATTTCATAACTAGATTTATCATAATTTTCTAGTATATATTCTATATAGATAGAAAAATGTATTTTTTCTAATTCTCTATTACGATATGGCACTATAAAAATATATTTAAGAGACATTATTTATCTATTATATAATATATAAATACAATTATATATTAAAATATAATGTATTACATTATTAATTTGTTAACATTGATTGGTTAATTTTATTTAGTTAACTATATTTAACTATATTTAACTAATATACTTTTTGGTACTATTTGTTCTTTAATATCATATATTTTTTTATAACATTTATTTATTGTAACTTCACTAATTTTACTTATATTATTAATATCAAATTTATTTATATTTAATTTACATAATTGAGAAATAAAGTATATTATTCCGCCTGCAATAGAATGTGGTGTATTTTCAGGTATTAAGTTTTTCTTTTCAATTTGTTGAGCTATAAATTTACATATATTAGTCATTTCAGTATTCATATTAAGTCTACTGCAATAACGGTCCATAAATGACATAGGTGTTGTCTTATTTAATAAATTAATCTCATTATTAATTTCCATATTAGTTTCATTTTTTTCCTGATTAATATTACTATCTATATTATTATTATATTCAACATCATTTATAATAGATAGTGCATTTTTACAACCTTTAGTTGCACTATTATTATCTAGATTGAAAATTGATGCTATCTCTTTTGATGTTCTTGGAAAATTATTTGAACGACACGATAAATAAATAGATGCAGCAATAATACTATCGCGATTTAAACCTCTAAATGTTCTAGCTTCTGCTATTTTTTTATGAAATCGTATTGCATCATCAATAATCATTTTTGGTATTCCGGCTGTATTTGCTATATTAGTAATATGTAGAAATTCATCATATTGTGATTTCTCACGATATGGCATAGACTGCCATTCAGTGTATTTTCTTATTTTTTGCATTTCATATGTTTGCTTATGCGAATATAATATTTTACAACTAAATGATGACTCTAGTAATAATGGATTAATTGGCATACCACATCTTGTTGGATCTCCGCTATTATTATCTTCTGACCCATAAAATCTCCACTCGGCAGTTTGATCTAACAAATTTTTACACATAATCCCACACTTGCTATTACTACATATTAGATAACCTTCATCTCCTAATATAAGTTGATATGAACATTGATAACATTGGTTATTCTCTGGATTTTTACTAGAATCTATATTAGTATTAGCATTGTCTTTATCTTCTTCTATATCATAAAATTGTGATATATTATTATCATATATACTCCATATTTTTTCTAAATCAGGTTTTTTCGCTTTATTTGTGCGATGTTTATTTTGTGTATTTAACTTTCGTGCTTGTTGCATAAATTAGGTATTTTTTAAATTAAAATATTTTATAAATCTAGTTTTAATTCAATTTAATATAATATAATATTTTTATCTTAATTAGATTGCTTATTATATTATATTATATTATATTATATTATATAAAATATGAGTATTGATAGTGATAAATTAACAAAGTTTTTAACTAAACTTAAAAGTATAGATAGTTTACTAAAAGAATACAAAATTTCTAGTAATTATATTGATAATTATACAAGTAATAATGTAGAAAAATTACATAAAATAGCAGCAGTTATCCCGACTGATAATACAGTTATATTATCTGAGCATGAATTTAATACTGTGATAAAAAAATCTAGTGTAAGTAAAATTATAGAATTTAATAATTCAGAAAAACCCATTGAAACAACAGATGATGATAGTGAAATACGCCACGTAAATGATATAAAAACAATTAAAAAAAGTGAAAATTCGGATAAAGTATATCAGATAAATCTAGATGATTTAAAAAATTTAAAAGAAAATTCTGTATATAAAGATCATAGTAAATATATAGAAAAACCTCTATCATATCACTACATAATGTTATATGCAATTGTAAAATCTGTTCAAACTTTATTTGGTGTTAATATTCAACAACATAGTATAGAAGAGACACTACAAGAAGGAGGAGGAGGATATTTATTAGATAGTATTAAGAGTATTTTTAATCCAAATGCTGGTAAGCCTAATTACGATAAACAGAATGATGATGAAAACGTTGGTGATGGTGTTCAAGAAAATGATGGTGCTAATGATGTTGATGATGTTCAAGAGACTGATTATGAAAAGCCTAGTGACGGTAAAGAGAATGATGAAGAAAAATCTGGTGAAAATAATGGTGCTAATGATTTTGAAGAAGAAATTGGTGATAACGCTAATGATTATACAGAAATAACTCTTGATAATAATGGTGCTAATGATGTTGAAGAAGAAAATGATGGTGCTAATGCTGTTGATGATGAGGAAACAGATAATGTTAAAGGGAATGGTAGAGAAGCTAGTGATGATAATAATATTGATGATGAGTTTAGTGAGTCTAGTGACTTTAGTCATGTTATTGATTCTGGACAATCAGGTATACAAGAAATATCAAGTGAATCTTTATTTTTTCGTATAAGATCATTATTAACAATAATTAAAGATAGTGAAGTATCTACTCAACAAGAAAAATTCATAGAATTTTTAAAAGAAAATATTGTAGATACTGATAATAATAAAATATTAGGTATATATGATGTATATAATATCTATACTAAAAATAAAGAATTATTCGAGTCTAAAAATAATGATAAAGAATTAAATGAAAAGATAGAACCGCTAAACAAATTATTAAATAGTATAAATGAAAAATATAAAAATATAGAAACTGTTAGAGATACTAATTATACTTCAAATTATGAGAAGCTTTATAATGATATAGATGATATTATTAACCCAAAAACTACTTTTTCTGTTACTCATATAAGGGACCAATATATTAGTAAGATAAAAGACCAATTAAATTTATTGATACTTGAGAATAAAAAGGTAAATAAAGATTATATATATTATAATAGTTTAAAATATTTACTTACCAATAATAAATTATATGATATATTAATTAATATAAATATTATAATTGTAGACTTTAACATTGAAATATTAGAAAAATTAGACAAAATTATCGATAAATTTATTAAAAGCATTAAACAGGAAAAAAAAACACATGACTCAACGCAACAATCGGATGATGGTTCATCTTTAATAAATGAATTTACAAGATTTAAAAATGAAGATGAACAATATATGGGTGTTGCTAATATAAAAGATGCCATTGATAAATTATCAGAATATGACGCTGAAAAAATTAAAAAGCATGTGGAAAACTTAACTGGCAATACAAATAGTGAATCTGTAAAATCACAAAAAAGAAAACAGAATGATAGTGAAATTGTAGAAGAAGAACAAAAAGGAGAACAAGAACAAAACCAAGATGAAAGCACAAATGTAGAAGAACCCAATGTTCAAGAACTAGAAGAACGAAGAGAACTAGAACAAAACCAAGATGAAAGCACAAATGTAGAAGAATCCAATGGTCAAGAACAAGAACAACAATATATTACCGCAAATGCAGAAAAAGAACACGATAAAAAACCAGAAAGAGGAGGAAAAACAAGATTATATATTAAAGACAAGGGTTTAAAAAAATCTAAACGTCGTATAAAACGTTCTATAAATAACAGACGTAAAATTAAGAAAAATACAAAAAAATTGATTTAAAAAAATAATAAAATTTACTAGAATTAATTATATAAATTTATTCATATATTACACATTATATATTGTGTTAAATAGAGATAATATGAATACTGGTAAGCTTATTGATTATGAAGCAGATGAACTATATCAAGCTATTAAGATTAACGGAAAATGGGAAGATCAATCTGGACAACAAATAAGGAAAAATTATAAAAAACAAATTAACTGTCCTTGTAAACAATATTTAAACGAATTTTGTAACACAAGTTTTAAAGCTAAACTTATTTATACTACTGATAATCATGCGTATTTTATAACAAAACATACAAAAAGTGAAGCCCATATAAAATGGTTAGAACATAAAAATTCTATTACATATAGTATTGAAGAAAAATCTAAAAATGAATTAGTGGAAAGGATTGAAGAGTTAGAAAGAAATATGAGAAAAGATAAAGTTGATTATAGAGGATACTTAGAATTACAAGAAAAAAGATATAGAGAAGAAATAGATAAAATACAAGAAAAAAATAAACATCTTAATGAAAAACTAGAAGATAAAAATTATATTATTAGTAATCTTAGAAAACAACTAGATAATATAAAAAAAAACTCAGCTAATGATATAATAAATCTTATAGATCTATAGAAATTGAAATTATAAAAAAAATAAAAAAACAAAGAGAATAAAAAAACAAAGAAAATAAATAAACAATAAAAGATTTTTAAATTTTTTTTATTTTTCAAATTTTCAAATTTTCAAATAGTTTATTAGTATATACTAGATTGCCAGTAGGTTTATATTTATCTATATTATTATAATCTTTTTCTGGTTTTTTAGATGTTTTAGATAATAAAAGATTATTGTTAGTATTATTATTAGGGCTAGTATTAGTATTATCTAGTTCAAATGGTTTATTAGCTGTATCTAATTTATTTCCGTATTCATCTACTTGAAAGCCTGTTTTCTTTTTAATCTCATTTCTAACATAGCTTGGAACCCAATGATTCCAACTTATAAATAATAAATTAGGATGTGTATATCTCACTATGAATCCATTATCTCGCAATTTTTCTATTATGTAGGCAGTGCATTCTCTAAAATCATAATTAGGAATTCCTATTAACATTTCTGGCATAATATACCAACAATAGAACTCATCTTTATGATTTTTAGATATATATTTAATACGAGTATGAACTCGAGTTAATATTTTATTGTAACTATTTAACATGTTAAGGTCTCTTTCTTGTTTTTTACCGTATAGTTCATCTATATTTAATTGTAATGATTCATTATTATCGCTTTTACTAGATAAGTTATATAATGTGTCCATTATATTTATATTTATAATATTTATATAAATATTTATATAAATATTTTATGTTAACTTAAAATTTATTTTATATAATATTTTAATAAAATTTTATATAAAATTTATTTTATATAATATTTTAATAAAATTTATGACAATTAAGCATATCGTATTATGTGGAGGTGGACCAATTGGTTTCGTTCAATTTGGAGTTTTAGAACATTTAATAGAAAATAATATAGTAAATAAAGAAGATATAGAATCTGTATATTGCACCTCTATTGGATGTGTAATTAGTTTAATGATTATTTTAAAAATACCATTACAGAACTGGCGCGACTACTTAATTAAACGTCCGTGGGAAAAATTAGTAACTGTTAGTAAATATGACTATTTAAATCTTTTTTATACTAAAGGGTTATTTGATATAAAATTTATAAATAGTATAATTGAACCATTATTGCGGACGAATGACTTAACTGTTAATATTACACTATTAGAACTGTACAATATAACAAAAATAGATTTACATATATTTACTACCAATTTAAATAAAATAGATAGTGTTGATTTTAACTATAAAAGTTTTCCTAATCTAAAGTTAAATGAATGTATATATATGTCTATGTGTGCACCGGGATTACTAAAACCATATTTTATGGAAGATGAATGTTATATTGATGGTGCGTTTTTAGCAAATTGTCCTTATTTTAATTGTATAAAAGATAAAAAATGTAGTCCACAAGAAATATTAATATTAAATCTTAATCGTATAGATACAATTCATTATACACAAAAAATATATAATTATATTACAGAAAATAATATAGATTATGATACGAGTTTAAATATTCAATTAAACAATGGTCTTACATCTAATATAACTAGTGATAGTAATATTATAACATTTTTTATATATATAGTAAGACAGCTTGTCCATAAAGTAACTAACATTGAAAATCTAATTAATACTGAAGATTATGAATTTAATGTAAATATTGAAAATAGTAAAATTAACTGTTGCTATACTTGTGATAATAATAGTATATTTGACTGGTTAAATATTATATCTACAAAGGAATGTAGAAAAAACTTAATATATTATGGAAAAATATTAGCAATAGAATATATTGATAAAATAAATAAAATATATAAAATAGATATATCAAACCAAATTGTATGTGAAGACTAATCATTTATTACTTGTTCTAAAAAATCTTTTAATAATTCCCATTCTATTTTATTGTTATATTCATATACTTCGTTTTCACTTACTATTTTAATCGTGGGATAACCATCTATATCATACTTATCAACTAAATTTTTGTTATGTATATCATCACAGTCAATTTCTTTACACTCAACATATATATCACCATCTTGTGTTTGGTAGTTTTTTTCAACATAACTACTAAAATCATCCCAAACTCTTTTTGTATTTTTACAAGCTGGACACCATTCAACGTAAAATTTATACACTAATATATATCTTTTACCGTTATCTAATTGTCCTTTTCTAGCTAATTCATCTAATTCTACTAATTTATCTAATTTATTTGATTGATTTTTAACATAGCTATTATATATTATGTATGCAATTAATATAAAGAATAAGATAAATAAAACAGACAACCCTATGCTATAGCGATTTCCAGAGAATAAATTAGTTATTTTATTTTGAATATTATTATAATTCATATATTATAATATAGTATAATATATTTAAACAAGTTATTATTACAAATTTATTTATAAAAATATATATAATTAATGTATATATGATAAATAAAACCAAGAAAATTAAAAAACTAATAAATAAAAAACAAATAAATAATAAACAATCTAAAATAAAGAAAACTTATACAAAAAAAGACTATAATAGCGGTGATGGTATGTTAACTAGCGTATGGGGTCCTAGTTTATGGCACTACTTACATGTTATTAGTTTTAATTACCCATTAAATCCAACTAATATAGATAAGGAAAAATATCGTGATTTTTTATTAAATTTAAAGTATACACTACCTTGTAAATACTGTAGAATCAATCTCAAAAATAATTTTAAAAAATATCCTTTAGCAAAAGAAATATTTAGTTCGCGTAAAACATTCTCAAGATATATATATAATCTTCACGAACTAATTAATAAAATGTTAGGTAAAAAATCGAATTTGACTTATTGTCAGGTTAGAGATCGCTATGAAAACTTTAGGTCTAGATGTGTAATAGAAAATCCTAAACTGTTTAATTTTAAAAATTTAAAACATGAAAAAGGTTGTACAACACCATTATATGGTAAAAAAGCTAAATGTATTATTAAGATAGTTCCACAAGAGACAAAATGTAAAACTATGACAATTGATAATAAATGTATTAAAAAACGTATATAATATATTTTTAAACAAATAATATATTTTTATTAAAATATATTATATTTCTATATATTATAAATAATGTTTGGGTTTTTTAATATTAAAGCTATGACTAATAGAATGTCACAAAAAATAAGAAAATCAAAAACACCATCAAATTATAGTTCTTCTAGTTCTTCAAAATCTAAATATAGTTCTTTAACTTCAAGATTGTCTAATAATACTAGACGTACATATAAAAAGAAAAATCAAGGTAGTAGATCACAATTTAAAATGCCTACTAAAAATGCAAAAGGAAAAAATAAAAAAAAACAAAATAAAAAAAAAATGCAATCTGGCGGATGAGGTTTAACCTTAGAATAGAGTAAACCATTTATCTATTAAAAATAATATTATCTAAAAATGAAGACTTTATATTAAATAGTCTACTGTGACTATGTGTATAGTTTGATATAGAGATAAATTTTTATTGTATTATACTGTATTATAATGTATTATACTATATTATATAATAAATTATAATCGTATATAATAAAATGTACTTCATTATAAGTAGAATAAATGCGATTACAAAGAATATGTTATATTTATAATACTATAATTTCACGTATTGAAACTTGTGAATATACACTTAGATATATACCTGTCTACTATATTTTTGGTAAAATACTTGAAGAAGTGGTAAAAGATATTTCTGCTATATCTAGAGATAATTTTAATAATACTACTTTTATATTATAGTGTTTAAGATTTTACATTCCAAATGTACTAAAATCTGCTAATACTGGTCTAGGAATGCTATTGTTACTAGTGTTTAAACTATTATTTGAGTTTAAACTATTACCTGTATTATTAACATCCCCACTTACTAAATTGGTTTTACGGTTTACTTTTATACAATCAAAATCACTATCTGGACATCTATCACACGCTGGACACGGCGGACATTGTGACTCATCGCGATAATTTTTTTTATCTGGGCATGTGCATTCAACTTGTTCTCCTATTTTTTTATCTAGTAGACTTTTTTCACGATTATCTAGATTAATCTTACTAACTGTATCTCTAATTTCTTGATTTGATTTTGGTAAAGATAGTAATTGATTGTTTGATGATTCTATTATAGAACTAGTTTTTTTAGATTCTATAGGTGTACTAGTATCGCCTACTTGAGTAATATTATTATTTAGACTCGCATTTTTCATTATGCTATCGCTTGCATTAGGATTAAAATATCTATTAGAATACTGTAACGGGTTAACACTAGATGGATAATTTACTAAAGGATTAAGATTCGAATTCATTGCATGTTCAAATGCCATGTCTGTATATGGGTTAAATTGTGTTGTTGTTAAATTAGGATTACTTTTTGCTAATAGATAGTTAAATAGAGAAGCATCCCGAGTTTGATTAACTGTAATATTACCAACATTTCCTCCTGTTGCAGAAGTTATTGGTCTAGAACTTGTACTAGTTGTAGTAGATGGATTTTTATATATTATACTATTTTTTATATATATTTTATCATTAATATAAAATGACTTAATTTTACTATTACTAGAATTACTAATATCAATAAATACACTATTACTTATATCATTTCCTAAACCATATCGTAATAACATATTGATATTATTACTAGATACATCTATATTTGATATATCACCTGTCAGTTTATTATTAGATGAACTGTTATTTATATGTATTTCAACCTTATCTTTTAGTGTAAAAAATACAAATGAATTGTCTGTATTTATATAATATCCATCATAAGAATTATCATAAACAGCTTGTAATACAGTTGCATTATTTTGAATCGTATTTGTTAATGTGTTACAAATATCACTCGTAATTTTATTTGATGGTCTAACTGTAAATTTTAATTTTGTTTGATCTTCTAAAATACTAGATGTATTCAATACTTTATAATTATAACTTGTATCATATTTAGTGGAATAACTGATATAACTATCTACACTGTTAGTAAATAATTCAATATTTCTATTATATTTAACATAGCTAATAAAATAAAGACACGATAATATAACTATTACTAATAATAATATTATTACTATATTATTTTTAAAATTGATAAACATGTATTATATATATCTATATACTTAAAAAAAAATGATAAAAAAAAATAATAATCAAACAAATAAAACAAATTTGTTAATTAATTTCTTAAATAATGATAATTCTATATATGAAATTGGAGTAGATGAAGTTGGTAGAGGTCCATTGTTTGGAAGAGTCTATACGGCAGCCGTTATACTACCTAGAGACAAAGATTTTGATTTTACTTTACTAAAAGACAGTAAAAAATTTACCTCTAAAAAAAAACTTAATATGGTTTATGAATATATTATAAAAAACTGTCTCGCATATTCAGTATCATATATCGGGCACGATGTTATAGATAAAATAAATATTAGAAATGCTACACACGAATCTATGCATATTTCAGTTAGTAGAATTCTTGATAGTATATCAAAAACTACTAAAATAAATAATCAAGATTACTATATACTAGTAGATGGTAATTACTTTAAACCATATACATATTTAAACACCGAAAAACAAATTATAGAACAAATTAAACATTCAACTATTGAACACGGTGATAATACTTATTCTGTTATAGCGGCTGCTTCAATAATTGCAAAAGTTGAACGCGATAAATATATACAAGACATGTGTTGTCAATTTCCAAAATTAAACTTATTTTATGATATAGAGAGCAATAAAGGCTATGGAACTCAAAAACATATGGATGGTATAAAAAAATATGGTATTAGTCCTTGGCATCGTACTAGTTTTGGTATCTGTCGTAGTCAAACTGTAAATAATAAAGATATATATTTATAGATTATATTTATAGATTATTATTATTATTATTATTATTATTATTTTTATAGGTTATTATATTTATGATACAGGTTCATATTTTACCCTCAATCTTCTATTCCACGTATTTTTAAATTGACGTTTTCTATTATTCTTTAAATAGTTTTTATTATTTCGAATTAGCATATTTGATAGTTCAATATTTTCATTTTTTAGTTTAGTAACTTCTTCATTAAATTTTCTCTTATGTTTATTAAAATGTTTATTATATTTTTTATACTGTTTATTTAAAATACCTTCATAGCCAGTTTCTAAAGTATTCTCAAATTCGGTATTTAGAAGCTCTTCGTCAAATTTAAAGATATCATTATCATCACTGGTTTCATCAGTATGGTTTTTTTTAATCTCATCAATACTTGTTGTAATATTACAATAATCAGAACTTTCATCTATACTAGTATCGTCTTTGCTAGTATCATCAATATTATCAACTTGTTGTGGTATAAAATTACACTGACTATTATCCAATAAATTATCAAATAAAACATTATCTGTATCACGATTAATAGCGATTGGAATTTTTAGTAGTGAAATGTTCCAAAACTCTGGATCATTATACACAATTTTAGCAGTGTTATTTAATAGCCTATTGTAAAAGTTAATAGCCACTTGTGTATTATACCATTCTTTTACATGAATTATTGCATACCCATAATAATTATCATCGTTAACATAATATTCTGGTTCGGTGTGTCTATATACATAAACATTGTCAATTATTGCAATATTAAATTTGTAAAAGTAGTCTTTAATCCTTTCCATATCTTTACTACTAACATAATCGGGAATGTATAGTAGCTTATAGTAAGTCCTAGCATTGTTATTCTCTACAATATTGTTATTGTTATTAGTATTAGTATTAGTGTTACCCATCTTTCTATAAAACTTGTTGTATAATAAACTTTTTTAAAATATAATAATTTAAATCAATTTTTTTTTTAAAGTTGAATTAAATCTTTAAATTAGTTAAATCTTTAACTACACGTTATAATATATGACTCGTGCATTAATCTTTGATACAGAAACAACTGGTCTTCCTGAGAAAAATACTAGTATTAAACAACTTGATAAATGGCCTCATGTTACACAATTAAGTTTTATATTAATAGATACTAGTAATAATAAAATTATTATGAATAGAAATGAATATATTAAAATTAATAAAGATGTTAATATTTCTCCTATTTCACAAGAAATAACAGGAATTACTAGTGAACTCTTAAATACTAAAGGAGTACAGATACAAACACTATTACACGAATTTAATAGAGCACTTGATATTTGTGACGTTATAGTGGGTCATAATGTTTCATTTGATAAAAGGATTATGATGGTTGAATATTTTAGAAATAAAATTAATAATAAGTTTGTAAAATTTTATGGTAGAAATATTATAAAAAAAAATGAATATTGTACATGCAAAAATAGTGCATATTTATTTAATAATCGATATCAAAAATTAGAAAATTTATATACGAGTTTATTTAATGAAAAGGCTACTGGATTGCATGATTCAATGATTGATACTATTGTTACTATGAGATGTTATTATAAATTAGCATTAGATCGTGAACTGTTTGATACTAACCCAGAATTATTAAAATATATCAATAATAATAATAATAATAATAATAATAATAATAATAATAA
>CERI01117638.1_pt1 | contig 22574 bp, 21 predicted proteins | sample 350261 | NCBI WGS metagenome assembly CERI01 (sample SAMEA2620979, study PRJEB7988) | marine metagenome | isolation source: saline water (ENVO:00002010), including
GTTCGATTCTGCCTCTGGCCACCAATACCTATAAGGGTTTTTTCTAACTAGCTTTCTAAAAAAACAAAACAGGGACAGAAACTGGGACATAAAACTACAATTATCAATATGAGATAAATAGTTAGTTTTTGGAAAGAATTAAATAGTTGTTGTCTGCTGTCAATGGCTCTTCCTTTTTTATATATGAATTTGTTATATAAGTTAGCAATTCTTTTTGAGACAAAAATTTTAAGCTTTTGTATTTAGAATCATTTATGAATGCTTGAGAATTATTAATCATAAAACAAAATTTAGAATTATTAATAATTTCATTGATAGCCTTCTTCTGTAATTTACTGTTAAGTTCGCTAAAAGCATAATTAGAAATTACTAGGTCATATTTTTTATCATTAAAGTCACCTTCAAGAATACCTGTATTGTAAGTGAAATTTACAGAGCTAGCACCAACAAACTTTTTTATTAATTCGTTTACTTCAGGTAGGTCAATGAATGAATAGTGATCAATCATAAAAAATTCTTCTAATATTATTGACTGTCCTCCATATCCAGGTCCAATTTCAATTACTCTTTCAAATTTTTTTTGTTTAAACTCTCTCTTAATTTGTAATGCAACATTTAAATACCTCAGAGAGGAAGTTGAAATTGGATTTTGAGTGTTGATTATTTTTACTAATTCAGGCTTGCCTACTTTAGAAAGCTTGTCACAGATTTTAAAAATATCTTGATCAGATAATGAAGAAATTTGTTTAATATTTCTGTAATATTTTATGGCCAAGTCTTTGTCAACATGCTCTAAAATATTTTTATAATCTGGCAAGTTTCTAAAGTTACTAAATATCTCTGTATCAGATGCAGCGTTACTGCACAAATCTAAATATTTTGAATCTAAGTGAGCAACTGATTTGATCTTTTTTAAATTAAATATAGCTTTCCCTTTTTTTTAATTATAGATAAATTTAGATACAGAATTACAGAATGATATAGAACGCAACGACAAAATTTATTCCATTAAATCATACATACCAATGATCATATCTCTTCATTTTTATCAAAGTTTTATGCAGAGATTTCTACAATTATTTGAAAGTTTTCTTGATAGCTTCCTTTCATTAAAACTGATAATGACCACTCTGTTTCAACTTTTTCATTATTACAATTTCAACAAAATTACAGAAAATTATAGGTATGAATTAATCAAGAAATAAATAGCTTTAACAATTAGAATCTATAGAATATGTTAAAAAAATTAGCTTTTATCGTAATAAAAAAAATATTGAAAAAATTAGGATATTTTAATTTTGGATTCCCGCTCTATTTTTTACCGGACTCGGGTATGGGCTCACATAAAAAGTACTTAAAATTTTTATTAAATAAGCTATCAAAGGAGAATTTAACAATAATCGAGGTAGGTTCGGGAAATCATTCCTCTAAGCTGTTTTCAAAACAAGCCAGATCTTTTTCGGGAAAATTTATTTCATTCGAAAATAATCATGAATGGCATTTAAAGGTTAAAAATAAATTTAAAAATACAAAAAATACTAATTTTTTATTCTTAGAAAAATTAAATAAGAAAAATATCAAATCTGAATTAGATAATTTAAATATTGAAGAGGTAAGTTTATCATTTATTGACTCTGAACCTTGGGAGTCCAGAACGGAAGCGTTGGAATTATTAAAATTAAACTCAAAAATTGTAGTTGTTCACGATGTAGATTATTTTCCTCGGAACAATTTATGGGGACTAGAAATTGATCCTATAAACAATAAACCAATAAATAAATATTTTTATGGAAAGCTGAAGTTTGAAAATCTTGGTTTAAGAAACTATGATTCAATATTTGAATACTGGGTTGAAATATTTCCAATTTATCCAGGTTACTTCACTGGTCCGCCAATGTTAGTTGGTTCTAATTTTATAGACGTAAGAAAAATTTTTGATAAAAATACACCTAAAGGGCACTATTTTTTCAGCACTTAAGGACGTATAAAAATACAAAATTATCTTTCATAAAATAAAATTAGATGTTTATTTTCTTGTTAACATAAAATAAATCAAAAGATGGAATGTAATACTTTCTTAAAGAAACCTTCTTTTTGTAGAAATCTATAAAGAGTTTATAGTTTTTCTCGTATCTTGTATTTTTGACGAGTTTAAAATTATCCTTCAACAGCTTATGAATATTTATAAAAGGTTTTGCTCCTAATTGATTTTCAGAAATAGATGATTCTAAAACAATAAATTTTATTTTTGTTAAATTGCTCTCAAATCCTTTTAAGACCTCGTACTCTGCTCCTTCAACATCGATTAGTAATAAATCAGGGATAGGAAGATTTAGTGATGCATATTTTTTTGATTTATTTTAATTTCCTTCTGAGCATCAGTTCTTAGGTAGTCAGGATCAGATTTTTCCCTATTTTCAAAGTCTATTTTGAACAAACTCCCCACTCCTTTATTGGGATAGTTTTCTTTATTAACTGCGTAAAATGTTACTTCTTTGTCCTCATCCCCAAGTGCTAAATTAAATATTTTAAAATCTCTATTTTCACCAAAACTATCTATATTTGTTTTTAATTCCTCAATCAATTCTGGATCAGCTTCAAATACATAATTTTCTACAGAGTTAAAAAATTTAGCAGTCTTGATTGCATCTATTCCGTCTCTAGATCCCACTTCCGTAATAATTTCAATACTCGAGTTAAAATTTTTTATATCTTCTAAACACCACTCATACTCAGAAGGAGATTTAATCACATTATTTTCTTCATTTACCACTATTTTCCTTAGTTTAAATTTTGTTTTATTATTCTATATGCTTCAAATAAATCTCTTACTTTATAATCATATTTAAACTCTGATGTATATTTATACATTTTATTTTCAATGTATATGGATTTAATATTATTTTTTTTTGCCAATTCTATATCTGTATCCTTATCACCAATTAGCCATGAATTTTTGAGTACAATATTAAATTCATCCACAGCCCTTAATATCATGCCATTATTTGGTTTTCTAAATTTTGAAGGATTTTCATCAGAAGATACATCAAAATAAACTTTATCTATTCTTCCACCGAAAGATTCAATTTTATTTACCAAAACTTCATTTATCTTGTTTACCTTATCTTTTGATAAATATCCTTTTTCAACGCCTGATTGATTCGTAATAATTATGTTTAAATATTGTAATTGTGAAATAAGTTTTAATCCTTTAAAGTTTTCATCTGAAATCTTAATTTCGGAGACGTCAGTTAAGTATCCCGTATCTTCGTTTATTGTTCCATCTCGGTCAAAAAATATTGCTACATTCTCATTCAATTTTTTATCTTTATTTATTAACGTGTTTTTGCTTGTAGAAAAGCCTGGCAAGCTTGTATGAATTACTAGTTTGCAGTCTAATTTATCAATTATTGATTTTTCGACTGGATTTTTAGACCACTCCTCTGAAAGAAAGTAAAAATCTGGCTTTACTGCCTCAATGAACCGATTTGGTATTAAATCATCAAATTCAAAAATTATAAATTCATCATCAAATCTTTCTAGATTATTTAATCGTATTTCAATATCTTCAAACGGTCTATTTTTCCCTTTGTATGTTTTAATACTGTCGTCTGAATTTACAAGCACGATTAAGTGGTCACAGTAATTTTTTGAAAATCTTAAAGCATGTTTGTGACCATCATGTAATTTGTCAAAAGATCCCGAAATCATGCCAATTGTCATATTGCTCTTATTAATGTTTTTACATTTAAAAATTAGATTTTCAAAATTTTTAACTATCAATTTATTTTATAACCAAAAACCTTGCAGCTTGCTGAAGCTTGCTTCACCCCAGTATTTAAACTAACAATTAGATTTTTATTTTTAATAATTGAGTTTATAAATGCCGCAAAAAATATATCTCCACAACCACTGGAGTCTACAAACTTAGTTTTATAGATTTTTGAGTATACAATTTTGTTGTCAAAAATTGTGACCGCACCGTCTTTTCCTAAGGTGACTATTGGCACAGTATTATATTTTGACTCCAGTTCTCTAAGTGCAGACCTAACATTACTTTTTTCAGTAATTTTTTTTGACTCCAATAAATTTGGCTTTATGAAATTTATACCATCAAAATCAAAAATATTATCAACATGTGGATCTAGAAAAATTTTTAAATCCTTTTCCATACAAAGTACTTTTAATTCACTAAATAATTCTTTATTGAAATAACCCTTTTTATAGTCGACAAATACTACAGCTTTGTAATTATCAATATTCTCTTTAAATTTCTTAATAATTTTTTTATTTGCATTATGTTCTAAAAATAACTCTTTATCTTCTCTGAGGTAGTATTTATTATTAACGATTATTCTATTTTTTAAAATTGTTGGATAATTTTTAGATCCAAAATTAAATATGTTAACTTTTTTAAGATTTTCTCTTAAAATTTTTCCATACTCATCTTCCCCAATTTGAGTGTAAAGATCAATATTATTTTTGAGAAAAAAAAGCTTTGAAGAAGTTAAAGCTGCCCCACCTGGAAAATAATCTCTTTTAATAGATTCTATTACAGGCACAGGTGCCTCTGGAGACAATCTATTAGAAAAATAGTATGTATATGAATCTAATATAGAATCGCCAAAAACTGCAATTTTATTATTTTCCATGTGATTAAGTAATTTTATCTTCGAGTATTTTACAGATTAATTGACCAATAGTTATGTGAGCTTGCTGTACAACACCTGTAATTTCTGTTGGAATCGAAATTATATTATTTGAATATTTTTCAACTGTGGAGAAATTTTGCCCCACTAATACCAACGACTCAATTCCCATTTCAGAAGATTTTTTAAGGGCTTCGATTATATTTTTGCTTTTACCTGACGTACTTATTGCAATTAGAAAGTCGTTTTTATTACCCAAGGCTTCAATTTGTCTAGAGAATATATACTCAAAACCAAAATCATTACCAATAGAAGTTAAAACTGATGTGTCTGTAGTCAAGGCAATTGCTGAAATAGGTTTCCTTTCTTTCTTGAATTTTACGACTAACTCTGCTGCTATATGTTGTGAATCAGCTGCAGATCCGCCATTGCCACAAATTAAAATTTTCCCATCATTTTGAATTTTGTTTTGAATGATATCTGTTATTGATATAATCTTTTCTTTGAGAGAGTATTGGTATTCAGCAATTTTTATTGACTCTTTAAAATACTCATCAATTGAGTTATCGTTATATGTCATAATTATTCATTTTTACACTATTAATTTTTAATATTAATAATTAATATTTTATTGTGGAGATTAAAAAAATATATTTTGCTCAACCATGGGGCGGACTTGGTGATAGTTTGGGATATTCAAATTTACCAAGACTATATAAAGAAAAAGGAATTCCATTCCAAGTATCATTTCTTAATTATTCTAGGAATAGAGAAATACATAATTTAGTTTGGAAACAAAATAAATTTGTTGATGAAAAAGTTTCATTTAGGAGTCCTAATGCGGGGTATGTTATGTTTAACAAAGCCCACGTAAATAATCCCAGCTACAACATAGTTCAGACAATTAATGCTTTACATGGATTTGAACCTGGCAATGGTTATCCTGAAATACACATAAAAAACCCTAACTTAGGAAAACAAAAGCTTTCTTCTGTAGCTGACCTAAACGCGTATTCCTTATTTAACACTCAAGGATTAATTTATGATCAAAAATATGTAGATTCTTTAAGGCTAAACCTCTCAAGCGATGGGACAAAAATTTTAGATTTTCCAAATATTTATTCTGAAGAAAAAAAAATTCATAACTCTATTTCCATAACTTCGATCGACAGTCTTGTTTCAACACTGCTTTCAACAGATGTATTCTATTGTTTAAATTCTGGATCCCATACTCTTGCTGCAGCTTTGAAAAATTCTTTTGGTTCACCTAAAAAAATTGTAAGCTTTCTTCCAGATTCAGATATCAAGAATTTAAAAGATTGGGGGTATATTTATGATAATGTTGAATACAAAATCACTCCAAGTGTTAAGAATCTAAACCCCCATCTTCCACTAAAAATGAGAGCATATAAAAGAACTTTAGATTATCTTTCTTAATAATAAAAATTTAACACACTCAACTAATATTGATTACGATTCAAAATATCACCGCTTATGGTTAGTAAAAGAAAAGCTTATAATAAGATGTGATATTTTTTACTATTTTTAGCTTAAGTTTTCTACTTACAGAAACAATTTTTATAAACAGTGATTTTTTAAGCACAGAATTAATTTCACAAGATATAAATCGGTTTCTTCAACTTGAAGAATTAGAAATAACGTATTCTTACATTTCAATTCTGATTAGCTTACTCAATCTTTTTATATACAAAATTTCAAAAAATTTCAAAAAATTATTGGATACTAATTTTAAAGTCTTTTCATACTACCTACTGTCAAACTTTTCTGCAGTGATGTTAGTTTTTTATTTTTTAAGAATCTACACAGCTTCTAGATTTTTTATAATTATTAACATAGTGCTGTACCCAGTTGCTATTTTGCTAGTAACTTCTTTTCGAAAAATATATAAATACTCAAATTATGTTATTGTTTCTGTTTTTCTTGTTGCAGCTGCTTTTGTAATATCTCAGCAACTTTCTGGAGAGCAACCTTCTGGTTACAAACCGGATAGCCTAGATGCAAAGTCATCAAAACCAGCTGACTATTATCCAGATCTTGAAATGAATCTTATTGAAGCGGAAACAGAAATTTTAGATTATTATCCATCGCTTAATGAGAATATCAAAAGTTATAGTAATTATGAAAATTTCCACTTAGGTGACTTTTTATTTGAAGATCAATACATGCTTAAAAAATATTCAATTTGCTGCCATTGGTTACAATATAGAAATTCTGGCGGCAAGCCAATTGGCTATTTAGAAAATTATAATGATTTTCTAATCTATGCTCATGGCTCTGGGATTTTTTCATTTACAAAAAAAGATGAAATCTTATCAGGCGATTTCCAATTTAATCTGATCGAATCAAATTTTCACGAGGTTATAGCTAATAAATTTATATATGAAAGAAATCCAGTATTTGACAATCTATCAAATGGCTGGGAAAGTATCAGGGATACACTAATCGTAGATGATAAATTATATATAAGCTTCGTTAATGAAAAATCTAAAGATTGTGTAAATGTTGAAGTATTGGTTGCAGATTTAAAACTTTCTTATCTCGATTTTGATTATTTTTTCACAGATAGTGAATGTGTCATGAGAACAGATTATCCATTATTCAATGCAATGGTCGCAGGTGGTAAGATGATTAATTATAATAATCAAGAAATTTTCTTAGCTACTGGTGATTTTAGAAACTGGGAGAAAGCTCAAGATGAAGATAGCTATCTCGGAAAAGTTATTTCGATAAACATTGGTAGTTCACAATATGAAATTATTTCCAAAGGACACAGGAACCCACAAGGTCTTGCCAAAACCAAAAAAGGAAATTACATAATAGAAACTGAACACGGCCCTGTAGGGGGGGACGAAATTAATCTTATAAAGGTAGGTGATTTCCAAAATTTTGGTTGGCCTGTGTCGTCTTATGGTAAGCATTGGTTTCAAGAAAATTATGGGATGAAAGGTGGAATTGCACCTCTTCACAATTCTCACGCAGATTATGGCATGAGAGAACCACTTTTCTATCAGTATGTTGGTTTTTTTGGAGGAATTGGAATATCAGATGTTGAAGTAAATCATTTCAAAGAAACAGATTCTTTTTTTGTAGCTACATTAAATGGGTATCAAATCTTTGAGATCGATGTAGTAGTTGAAGAAAACAAGATGACAAATTTTAATAGATATAAAGTCAATGATCGCATAAGAGACATGGAATATGACCCAGATAATGATGTTTACTATCTTTTACTAGAAAATAGTCCTGCAATCGGAGTTTTGAGTAAAATCGAAAAATAAAATACTTATTAGTTAATTGCCTAGAAAAAATATTTATAATTTTGGTATTAACTATTGTTAGAATACTTTTATGGGAAAAATTATAACTTTTTATAAAGATTTAATTTTCGTTTCAAAAGTAACAGATACTAATAACAAGAAAATCAGAATCCTGTTTTCTGTTTTTGCATCAAACTTAGTTGTTTTATTAGATTTATTAATAATTATTATCTTTGCTTACTTACTTGAAGGCACTGGAAACAAAACAGGAATTATTAATGAAATTTTGTTATTTTTCTTGAATAACAAAATTTTAATTCCATTGTTGGTAATTCTTCGTTTTATTTTTGTATATTTAGACAGGATGAATTTAGAAATACTTAAATTAAATATTCAAATCAATTTAAGAAATTACTTTATTAGAGAAGTGTTTGACAAAGGAAATTACTCTGTTTCTGATGCATTCTTTTATGTAAATACTCTAACAATTCATGTCTCAACTTTTTATGGAAGCTTGGCTGCTGTCATAAGTTTTTTTGCGCAGATAATTGTTTTTTTAGTTTACTTAGTATTTTCGAATACAGAAGTCATAGGAATTTTTGGTATCGGATTAGTAATTTTGTACTTTCCAACTAAATATTTTATAAAAATGCTAAGAAAATATTCACATTTGTCTTATCAAAGTTTACAAGAAATTAACAAAAATGTTGAAAAAGTTTTAGATAACCTCTACTTAATTAAAATATTGGACAAAATAAAATTTGAAATTGGTAAATACAACAATACACAAAAAAAGTTTTTTAACTCACAGGCTATGAATTTAAGATTTGGAACTATTAATAGTATTCTTCCAAACTTTGTAACACTTTTTATACTTGCTTTGTTACTAGCATTTTTTGATTTTACAGAATTTCTATCAATTGAATTTATAGGCGTGCTATTAAGACTTTTCCAAACTCTAGGAAATTTTAATCGATCAATTAGTATCACTACCAATACCCATGTTCATTTAGAAAGATTGCATGAAATAGATAAAAATAAGGGTTATTCTAATAAACAAAATTTTCAAAATGAATTTTCTACTGAAGAAACAATTAATAATAAGGTAGCAGTAAGGGTAAATTCAGTAACATTTAAATACTTTAATAGTGAAGAAAATATTTTTAAAAATATAAATTTAGAAATTCAAAAAAATAAACATACTGTCATTACAGGACAAAATGGATCTGGTAAAAGTACACTTCTAGGTCTATTATCTGGTGTATTTTATCCAACAGAAGGAAGTGTGGAGTGCTATTCAAATAAAATTGCCTATATAGGAGCAAAGCCTTTGATATTTAATGGAACTCTAAAGGAGAATTTGATTTATGGTAGTGACCAAAATATAGAGGACAGTATCATGCTTGACTATATTGAAAAATTCCAAGTATTTAGTAGTACTTCAAATATCAAATTATCTTCTGAAGTTTCAAATAAAACACTTTCGTCAGGACAGATGCAAAAAATATCGTTTATCAGAGCTCTAATAATGCGTCCCGATACATTGTTATTAGATGAATCTACCGCTAATTTAGATCAACAGTCAAAAGAATTAATTTTTAAAATTCTTAATGAAATAGACATTACGATTATCAATTCTACTCATAATATAAGTAGTTTTATAAAGCATGATGAGCACTATGAAATAATTAATACTATTAACGGAAGAAAAATAATTTTAAGTTAGATTTTTATAATCTTGAAGCTCAAGGTCCATAATTTTCTCAATGGAATTACTAGTCTCAATACTTTCAATAGCAGCTAAGGAAATATTGTTTAGTTCTTTATTTTTATTATTTAAATGTTCTATCAAGTTTAAAATATTTTCTTCAGAAGGAGTAAATAAAAATCCATTTTTACCACTATCAATTATCTCTTCCAAACTTCTAATTCTTGTTCCTACGACTATACAACCAGCTGCCATAGCTTCTAAGACAACTTTTGGATTTCCTTCATATAAAGATGGTATTAAAAAATATCTATATTCAGGATAGAGGTTGATTAATTCATCATTCCCTAAATTTCCAAGTAAGTTCAAGTTGACGTTATATTCTTGCGAGAGTGATACCAAGTCTTTTTTTAAAGAACCATCACCAACAATATCTAAAATATATTCAGAATTTTCAAATGATCTTATTAAAAATTCATAGTTTTTTTGTTTTTCTAGTCTACCAACTGATAAAATTCTCTTCTCGTGTCTATTGATACGCAAAGAATTTTTATTTAAGTAAACCCAATTAGGTCTTACGTTTATTTTTTTTGACAAATAAAAAGATTTACCTAGATCATATTTATCGCAACTTGATGTAACTGTAAATAAATTAGAAAATATTAAAGCAATTTGTGTCAAAATAAAATAGCCAGATTTTATAACTAATGATTTTTTTTGTAATTTTGCAAAATTATATGCATTAAAGCCTGTACGTATAATGAGTTTTTTTCTAGTAAGTAATTTATAAATTATTGCAACCCAGGAACCATTCAATTGGTTTGTTTTAATAATATTGACATCTGTGATTTCTTTTTTTAACAAAAAAGGAAGTTTAAAGGAATTAAGAAACCTAACCGACTTTTTTTTAGAATACTTAATTAAGCTATATGCTGGAATAATTTTTAAATTTTCTGGTATTCCCTCTAAAATTAGATCACTTTTATCCCCATAAGTTATAAATGTATAACGAAAATTATTTTTTTCAGCAATTTCCTTATAGATTTTGACTTCTCTTTCGAGAAGCCCTGAATCTTTCCAGTGCTTTAAAGAAATATCAAATGTAAAAAAAAGAACTATATGCATTAATTATCATTAATTTAGTACCGATATTGAATTAATGTAGGAGTTTGAAGACGCAAAATGAAAAAAATTTTAATTATTCATACTAATTACAGACACCTAGGTGGTGAAGACACTGCTGTAAACAATGAAATAGAGTTTTTAAAAAAATTTTATGAAGTAAAAGTGATTTATTTTAAAAATGAAATAAATAATATTTTTATCGATTTGCTTTCATTTTTAACAAGAAATAATATAAAAAGTTCAAAAATTCTACAAAGAGAGCTTGAAAACTTTAATCCAGATCTTGTGTACGTACACAACACCTGGTTCAAAGCTTCACTTGGATTATTTAAGATACTTGATAAAAAAAATAAAAATACTTTAATAAAACTCCACAATTTTAGATATGAGTGCACTCAATCGTTTCTTTCGTCTAAACATTTTAAGGATAAAGAAATGTGTAGTGCTTGTGGCTTAGATAAGGATAAAACAGGAGTATTCAATAAATACTATAAAGACTCATACATAAAATCAGCAGCATTAATTTATTATGGAAAAAAGTATTTTAAGATTTTAAGAGATAGCAAAGTTAACATTGCTGTACTTACCAATTTTCATAAACAATTTTTAGTAAGTAAAAAAATGAGTGAATCTAAATTAAATGTTTTTCCAAATTTTATTAATTCTAAAATAGGATTTGAATATAACCTAGATAGCAATTATATAGTTTATGCTGGAAGAATTTCAGAAGAGAAGGGTGTTAATGAGCTTATTGAGACGTTTCTGAAATTAGAACAAAATAACTTTATCTTAAAAATTATTGGAGATGGTCCTATTTTAAATAAGTTAAGGATGAAATATGAATCATCCCAAGTTAACTTTACCGGTGAAATTTCTAATGAAGAGACCTTAAGTATCATCTCTAACTCAAGAGCAGTTGTTACAGCTACGAAGCTATTAGAAGGTCAGCCAACTTTACTTTGTGAAGCATCGATATATGGAATACCAGCAATTTTCCCAAATACTGGTGGAATATCTGAATTTTTTCCGAGTAATTATAAACTTTCATTTAAACAATATGATTATGAGGATTTATTAAGTAAGTTGAAGCTGTTAATCGATAATAATTTATTAAAAGAAATAGGTAATGAAAATAAAGAATATATTTTTTCATATCTAAACGAAGTTGATCTTCAAGATAAATTTAAGAAATTTTTAAAATGAACAAAGACAAGGTATCTGTTTTAATGAGTGCTTATAATTCTCAGGACACAATTGGAGAAGCTCTTGATAGCTTGGTTAATCAAACATATAAAAATATTGAAATTTTAGTAATTGATGATGGCTCTAAAGATAAAACATTTAAAATTTGTTTAGATTACGCTAAAAACTTTAAAAATATTGTTGTTCAACGAGGTAAAAAGAATATTGGCTTAACAAAATCTCTGAATTTATTAATCAATATGTCAAATGGAAATCTTATAGCTCGACAAGATGCTGATGATATTAGTGATAAAAGAAGGATTGAAAAACAGGTTAATTTTCTAAATAAATATAATTTGGATGCTGTGACATCAAGGGCTAAAGTTATAAATCAAGATCGTACAATACCTAGATTTTCTTATTATCTTCCAAAAAAAATTGTAATAAAATATAAAAACCCCTTTATTCATGGATCCTTATTAATTAAAAAAACTTTGATTCAAAAATTAGGAGGTTATGACGAAATGTTTTATTATGCTCAGGATTATAAGCTAATGTCGGACCTGATTTCAGCTGAAGGAAAAATAAGCATCATGAAAGAACCTTTATATCTTTTAAATATGGAGAATAATATTTCATCTAACATGAAACAAAAGCAACAATATTTTGCAAGCTGCGTTAGAAAAGGTATTGAACCAACTAATTAATTAGAGTTGTAATCTAAACACCTAATGATTGTATCTTCAAAGGAAGTTTTAGACTTCCATCCTAATTTTTGATTAATTTTAGAAGGATCAGCAACAATACTAATAGGCTCATCTTTTCTCATTAGACTACTGTCTATTCTAATGTGATTGTTCAAGTCTAATTTAAAGTAGTCAAAAACTATTTCCACCATATTTTTAATACTATGGCCGTTACCTGTTCCAATTACATAGTTGTCTGAAAAAGCACTTTCATTAATTTTAACCATTGCATTTACAACATCTCCAGCAAAACCCCAATCCCGTATTAAATCCACAGATCCAATAACCAGCTCTTTTTCAATACCCTTATTAATTTTCCTGGCAGTATCAATAACTTTTGTTAGAAGATAATTTTCTGGCCTAAACTCTGATTCATGATTAAACAAGATACCAATTGAAACATCCCACTCAAATTTTTCTTTATAAAAATTGGATAAGTTGTGACAATACATTTTTGATATAGCATATGGTGTTTTGGGATTAAAGTTTGAAATCTCTGATATGGCTTCATGTCCTTTATCATCAAACATTTCAGAACTAGAGGTTTGGAAAAATTTAGGAAATATTTTATTCTGTATAAAAGAACTAACTAAATTATTGTATGACAAAACTATAGAATTTGAAGACTGAAAAGGAAACTTAACTGATTCAGAAACAGAACCCGGTCCGATTAAGTTATAAACGTAATCAGGTTTGTACACCTCCACTAAAGCTTCAATTTCTTCAGAGACTTCCAAATTACATTTTGTTATTTTCAAATTATCTAGTTCACTATCAGTATTTCCTAAATAAATTAACTTTTTCTTTATATTTGTATCGTCGTTTTTTCTTGAAGTACCCACTATTTGGTAATCATTGGACTTAAGCAGTAAGCTTGATAAGAAAACCCCATCTTGGCCTGTTATACCTGTAATTAATACTTTTTGCTTCATATTTAGATTTATATATAGTTTGTTAAATTTATTAGTCTTGTTATTACAATAAAGAATACACACTTTACAACAAATGAATCAAAATTTAAACTTATTAATTTATCTAAATAATATTTCAGAAAACTGGATTGTTGATAGAACAAAAAAAGAATGGCTTGAGTACAATAAATCAATAAGCACAAGAGTCTCATATAGGTCAAATACAATATGGTTGATAGCTCCATGGAACTGGAGAAACGTGAATTCAAATATACTTAAAAGAAAAAAGGTAATTTGCTCAATTTACCATATAGATAATGAAAAATTTGATGATGAAGAAAAAAAAGAATTTTATAATCGTGATCAATTTATTGATGAATACCATGTAATTTCCAAAAATACCGAAAATCAATTAAAAAAACTAACCGAAAAGAAAATTACGACTATACCGTTCTGGGTAAACACTAAAATTTGGTATCAAATCAGCGAGAAAAAAGACTTAAGAAAAAAATACAATCTCGATGAAAAAAAATTCTACATAGGGTCTTTTCAGAGAGATTCTGAAGGCAGTGATTTAAGTAAACCAAAACTATCTAAAGGCCCAGATAGGTTTGTAGAAATAGTTTCAAAATATAATGAAAGCCAAAAAAATATACACGTCATAATCACAGGAAAAAGACGAAATTATTTAATAAACGAATTTAAAAATAGGAATATAAAATATACCTATTTTGAAATGGTAGATTATAAAATACTAAATGAGTTGTATAATTGTTTAGATTTGTATATTGTTTCCTCTAGATACGAAGGCGGTCCTCAAGCGATAGTTGAATGTGGTGTAACAAAGACACCAATAATTTCTACCGATGTTGGAGTTGCACCAGAGATACTATCTTCAGAATCTATCTTTAATATGGACACTTTTCTTGAAGCTAAACCAAATATTGAGATGGCTTATAGCAACTCAATGGAATTATCTATGGAGAAGATATTTCCAAAATATATAGAAATGTTTAAATCATTAAATGAAAGTTAGTATTGGAACAAATATTAAAGAAGGACCGTGGGGTGGGGGGAATCTCTTTGCCATTAATTTGTCAACTTTTCTAAAAAATAAAGGTCATGAGGTGGTCTATGATTTAAAGCACAATGATATAGATATAATATTAATTACCGAACCAAGAAAAACTTCTGAGTCATCCTCTTTTACACATATTGATGTTGAAAATTATCTTAAATATGAAAAATTTGACACAATAGTTATACATAGAATAAATGAATGCGATGAAAGAAAAAATACAAACTATGTAAATAAGTATTTAATATATGCAAATAAAATTGCAGATGAAACAATATTTGTAAGTCAGTGGTTGCAAAATTTATACTTAAATCAAGGTCTAGAGTCAACAACAAATCATGTCGTATATGCAGGTGCGAATAGTGAAATTTTTAATAGAGATGGATTTAAAAAAAGAAAGAATGGTGAAAAATTTAAAATTGTAACCCATCATTGGGGAGCAAACTGGAATAAAGGTTTCGACACATATCTTAAATTAGATGAAATGATGAATTCAGAAAAATGGAAGAACAAAATAGAATTTACATATGTTGGTAATATACCTAAAAAAGCAGATTTTTCTAACTCGAATTTGATAAAACCAATCTCAGGTACCAAGCTTGCAATGGAATTAAAAAAACACCATTTATATATTACAGGTTCATTAAACGAACCATCAGGAAATCATCATATTGAATCAGCACAGTGTGGTTTGCCAATCTTATATATTGGTAGCGGAGGTATTCGAGAATATTGCGAGGGCTTTGGAATTGAATTTACAAACGATAATTTAGAATCTAAATTAGAGGAAATGATCTTAAAGTATGATTACTACTTAGAAGTACTTAAGACATATCCAAACAATGCAGATAAAATGTCCGAGGAGTTTTTAGAAATATTTGAGAATGCCCTTAAAAATAAAGATAAACATTTAAATAAAAGAACTATATTAATTAATAAAAGTAAAATTAAAAAACTTTATTATTCTTTTAAAAAGAAGATATCTAATTAAATAAAATTTTATTTAGTTCGTTGTTGAAATTATCTAGATTATTATTTCTATGAACAGTTTTTTTTGCGGATTCAGTTAGCTTTTTATAATATCTTTCATTATTTAGAATGTGAGCAATCTTATTTTCCCATTCTTCAATATCGTTTTTTTCAGTAAAAACTATGTTTTTTTCATGTATATATACATCAGGTTCCCAGAAGCCCTCAGTTTTTGTAATAATTACTGGGACACCCATTGACATAGATTGTAGAGCTACACTCTGTCCAGAGGGCTGGAGACTTTCTTTAATTGGAATAATTGTTAAAGCAGATTTTTTATAGAGGTTTTTTATATCAGTATCTGTCAAGGTTTCCTCACTCCAAAAGCCATTGATCAACTTAATATTATTAGACTCCAAGTCATCTTTATTTATATTTTTTGTGATAAAAGTAAACCGATAATTCGGCATCTTTTTCGCAATTTCAATTGCAAATTTATAATCCCTCATTCCATCATTTCCAATAAATAGAATGTTATTAGTAATTTGGTTACGACTATTGTCTGAGTACCAAAATTTTGTATCAATACAAAAAGGCAAAAATGAAAATTTACTTTTTAATTGATTGTATTTTTTATTTGAATAATTATATTCACCTTCGCTTAAAAAAATTATTTTATCGATTGTTTTTAAAAAAATAAAAGTGAATACTTTCCTAAATAGTAACTTAAGTTTCTTTGATGTGTTTATGTTATAAAGTCCCATGACAAAAACGCAAGAAGTCTGTTTTTTAAATAATTTATTTATTAAAAGTAAAGGTAAGGCAGAAAAACCAATACCCTGATTAGCCATTACGATTAAATTTGAGTTTCTCAGCAATCGAATGTTTTTTCGACTTAAAAGTTGTTCAGAATAAAATGGAAGACCACTAATTCTACGTAAAATATAAAAACAAAATTTCAAAATTTTACTGATGTTATTATTTTCAAACTCTATTACAGACGTCTTGTCAAATTTAGTTTTTAACGAACTTAGGCCATAGAAGAACTCATCAGGATAGACTTCCTTTTTGTTGAGCCTTTTTATTCTTCCTGATCCATAAATGTAAGTAAGGTTTTTAAATTCCATTATTTTAATTTATATTTAGAGTAACAAAATATTTAATCTATTGAAAAAGTTTAAGTAATAAAATTAAAAAATATTAGAATTAAAATCTGCAAATGAAATATATTAAAGAAGCTTATTATCTCTCACCTTTAGTTGTTATGTCTTTTTTGCTTGTGTTTACTAGGCCTTTTGTTGGCCTAAGTTTTCTAGGTTATAGACTTGGAGAGTTATTGATAGTATTTGGATTTATGGTTTCAATGATAAGTTCTTTTTACTATATTTTTTTCCAAAAAAAATATAGATTAGAAGAATTTCGAAAAATACAAATTACATTTACGCTTATTTTAATTTTACTTTTTTTTAGTATTTTCAATAACAATACAGGACTATTTGCTTCTTATACTTATAAAGTTAGTTCTTATATTTGGACAATCGGTTATTTATTTCTTATTCTTTATTTCTTTAAAGATAATTCTGTTGTTACAAAATATAAAAAAGTTGTATTATTAGTTTTTTTGTTTATTCCAATTGCGCATTATTTTTTATCAACAGGATATTATCCAAATTTTCTAATTGAATTTTTCAATAAGTACTCTGATAAGTTTGAATTTACAAAGGCTTCTGATGTTGTGATGTCGCTGATAGTTGCTAATTTATTTAATTTAAAACTTAATACAAATAATTCTTTTAAATTATATTATCTATATACATCTGGTGCGTTGTTGTTGCCATTATTACTTTTTATGAGCAGAGGAGCCTTTATTGCAGGTTTTCTTTTTCTTTTTATATTTAGTATTTATAATTTAAAATTTTTCAGTAAAAATATAAAAATTTTATTAAAAGTTACGACTATTACAGTTATTATTTTTATACTTTCTACTTACAACGTGAATGGTACAGAAATAAATTATAGTTTTGACTTAATAGGTGATAACTCACAAATAGCAAACGAACTCTCTGTTACAGAAAATATAAAGCAAATTGCAAAAAAGGACCAGCAAAGGAAAGCATTTTTATCACTATATTTTGACAATGGAAGAATATATTCACATGATCCTACTTCAGATTGGAGATTAGACATTTGGCAGGATGTATTTGAAGACTTAAATAGCAAGTCTCTTACTCTGAGTGGCTATGGGTATAATGAAATAATTCCGGTCATGCTTGATCCATCTGCCCCAGGCAGGCTTGGTCGGGATGGACTTAATGAACATGTTCATAATTATTTTGTAAATGTTTTTGCTAGGGGGGGGCTTTTTCAATTTTTGTTGTTTCTTCTTTTCTATTTTTTCATCCTTGTTTATTGGATACGTAAATATAAAAATTATTCTATTGTTTTATATCTATTTCCTGTATTACTAAATTCAACTCTTGATATGAGCATGGAGGGTGTCCAATATCCTATTGTCTTTTTTCTCATGTTAGGTTTTTTAATTAATACTGGTTTAGAAGTAAAACTAAAAAAATAAATAGCTTCTAAAACTCTTTTTAATATTAAGATATAAAATATGAAAGTTGCACTAATTACCGGTATTACTGGACAAGACGGGTACTATTTATCTAAACTCTTGCTGGATAAAGGTTATAAAGTTCATGGAACAATAAGAAGATCTTCAACTTTTAATACTTCTAGAATAGAAGAATTAATTTCTGATTATGCCTCAACTGGCGATTTGACCTTACATTATTCTGATCTTTTAGATTCCTCATCATTAAACACACTGGTAAACACAATTAAACCAGATGAGGTTTATAATTTAGCGGCTCAATCTCATGTTGCAGTTTCATTTAAGAACCCTGTATACACTACGCAAGTTGGGACACTTGGGTCATTGTCTTTGCTGGAGTCAATAAGACACAGTGATAAAAAAATAAAGTATTATCAAGCATCCTCCTCGGAAATGTACGGAGGAGCTGAAAAAATTAAGCTAAATGAAATGTCTAAATTTGACCCCAAGAGTCCATACGCAGCTTCTAAAGTTTTTGCTCACGATGTAACAAAAATTTATAGGGAGTCTTACAACCTATTTGCTGTAAATGGTATTTTGTTTAACCACGAATCTCCTATGAGAGGAGAGACGTTCGTTACTCGTAAAATTTCTAGAGCAGTCGGAAGAATTCATCTAGGACTTCAGGAAAAGCTTACCCTTGGAAATTTAGACGCCAGCAGAGATTGGGGATTTGCGGGAGATTATGTGGAAGCTATGTGGATGATGCTCCAACACCAAACTCCGGAAGACTGGGTTGTTGCTACAGGTGAGACGTATACAGTAAAAGATTTCGCAAAAAATGCTTTTGAGAGAGTAGGCCTCAACTGGGAAGATTATATTCAAACTTCTGAAAAATATCATAGACCAAATGAAGTAAGTTATTTACTAGGTGACCCAACTAAAGTGAAAAAAGAGCTCAACTGGAAACCTAAGACCTCTTTTGAAGACTTAGTTCAGATGATGGTTGACCATGATATAGAACTTGCAAAAAGAGAATCAGTGTTATTAAAAGAAAACTTAATTAAACCAACTTGGGAAAACCCAAGTAATTAAAATAACCTAGCTTCTTCTTATTAAATCGTAGTTATTTTTATACCAACTATATGTTTCTATAAGACCCTCTTGAAGAGTTGTTTGACTTTTCCAACCTAAATTGTTTATTAGATTGGAATTTAATAACTTTCTAGGATTTCCATCTGGTTTTTCGGCATTAAAGACCAAATTTCCTTCATAATTAACTACAGATTTAATAGTTTCTGCAAGTTCTTTGATAGAGACTTCTTCTCCTGACCCAATATTTAATAAGTCTGTTTCAATATTATTTATAATTATAAATTCAATTGCTTTAGCTAAATCATCAACGTATAAAAATTCTCTTAAGGGCTTACCTGATCCCCATATCTCAAGATGTTTTTTTGATTTTAGTTTTGCTTCATGCATCCTATTTATAAGTCCTGGAATTACATGACTGTATTTATCTGAAAAATTATCATTAGGTCCATATAGGTTTGTAGGCATTAAATTTATTACCTTATGACCTTTTTGTATTCCAAGAGACCTACCAAGCTCAATTGCAGTTAACTTAGCCATGGCATAGGGGGAATTAGTTGGTTCAAGCAAACCAGTCATATAAGAGCTTTCTTTAATAGGATTTTTGGCATTTAAGGGGTATATACAGCTAGAACCAAGATTAATAATTTTAATATCTTTAAAAGGAGAACATGCTTCTAGTAAATTCAAATTAATTTTTAAATTTTCTGTTAGAAACTCAACCCTTTGTGTATTGTTTGCAATTATTCCTCCAACTTTTGCAGCTGCAATCACCAAAACATCCGGCATTGTATTTTTTATTAACTTTTCTGTTTCTTTGTACGAAAACAAATCTGTATCACTTCTAGTAGATTTGATAACGTTAAAATTATTTATGCTATGCTCTAATATGTTTGAAATCGAACTACCAACTAGACCGTTACTGCCAACAACTAAAATATCTATAATGACTCCTAAATAAGATATTCCTTATTTTACATTCTTATTTTTATTTACATATAAAGAAAAAAATTTCATCGGTTTAACAAATTGAAATTTATTTATACTTAATATATGGATATAAAATTTGTTCAAGATATAAATGATTTTATAGAAAGTCTTCAGCAAGAAGATCCCTATAACTTTTTTCCATCTAGGTCAGGTTTAACTCAAAGTGGCAAGAATTTAAAACTCGGATTCAGTTGCTATGCTTTAAAGTGCTTTTACATTACTAAGCAATGGGATTTGTTAAGTGAAGATAAAAAAAATAATTGGGTAAGTTTTATCAACTCATTTCAAAAGAATAATACTAATTTGCCTAAGAATTCATTTGTTGATGACGAATTCATAGCTAAATACAATTCTTTTAATTTAAAAAATATAACTAAAAATACAATAAAGAAGAATTTATCTTTATTGAATTTATATTCTTATGAGTCTCCAAAAAAAATATTAGAAAACAATATTAGAGCAGAGACTAAGCAAGCAATTTCAACCTTACACCAAGTGGGCAGGAAAAATACTTTTGTCTACAGTGATTTTCCAACTAATAAAGATGGTATTTTTGATTTTCTAAATTCATTTAACTGGAATAAGCCATGGCATGCAGGAGCCCAGTACGCAGCTCTTTGTGTATTTATATCAACGCAGCTTGAAGGAGATTTAAAATATAAAAACTCACAATTATTAGAAGAATTTATAAATTCAAAATTAAATCTTGATAATGGTTTTTATTACTCTGGTAATTTATCAAGTTCCTCTGAACTAATTAATGGATCGATGAAGGTCTTGACGGGTCTTGATTGGCTTGGTATATCAATTCATAAACCAGAGAAGATTGTAGATTATTGCCTTCTTCAAACACCTTCAAGTGAAGGATGTGATTTAGTTGATATTGTTTATGTTTTGTATAGATGCTCGCTTGAAACAAATTACAAAAGAGACGAAATTGGTCAATATTTTGATTCTCTTAAAGATATTATTTTTTCTCATTATAAAAATAATGAATCTGGTTTTTCATATTACCTAAATAAAAGTCAGAAATATTATTACGGACTAAACATTACTGTGGGAAAAAATGTTGCTGATCTTCACGGGACTTTATTACTGTTGTGGGCAATATCTATGATTTATGATTTTGAAACAAATGAAAATGACTTATTCAATATTATTAAACCATAAATCTGTAAGGTATAGATGATGTTAAATTTCTTATACTGTTTCGATCAAAATTATAATATTCAAGCATTGGTGTCAATTTACTCATTGTTGGAAAATATAACAGAAAAAATAAATATTCATATTATTCATAAAGAGCCTGAAACTTTCTCGAGATATTACACAAAAATAAATGGTCATCAAAACATTGCTAACTTCAATATTAGAAAATTTGATGTTGCTAATTTTAATTTTCCCAACATAGAGAAAGCCCATGTTTCAGAAGCTACGTATTATAGATTTTTTATAGAAACTTTTATTGATGAAAAAATCGACAACTTAATTTATTTAGATAGTGATATAGTTTGCGTTAACAATCCTCTTAATGAAATTAAAACTACAATTAATGAACTTAACAATTCAGACTTAATTATATCAGCAAAGTCAGAGCTACAATCTTTAAGCGAGAATTTGGAACTAAAGTCTGGAAAATACTTTAACGCAGGTGTCATGATTATTAAAACTACTGAATGGAATCGAAAAAATCTACAAGATGAACTAACGAATTTAACTGAACAACACAAAGAAAAATTACAGTTTTGGGACCAGGATGTTTTAAATATATATTTTGATGGGAAGTATTTAGAACTCAGTAAACATTTGAATTCCACCTTAGATATGAAACCTTTTGAAAAAATTAGTACTTTTGACTCGATAGAAACTAATGAAATAAAACTTATTCATTATGTTGGCAAATTCAAACCATGGTCACTAAGAGGTATTGTTAATAAAAAATCTGAATTTTATCAAAACTACTACAGAGAACTATTTTCAGAGAAGTACCATTTAAAAAGTAGTAGAAAGCTAAATACAATACGGGATTTAATCGGAAGTCTGAAATATGGTGTTTTTTTTCAGACTAAATATTCATTTAGATTATTTTTATTAATTATTAATTCTCTAATTAAAATAAAAAAATAGGAGTTAAAATTTTAAATCAAGTTGACTACATAACAAGCTATAAAATTGCCAGGAGTTGCGATATTGTTTTTTCTGAAGCGCTAACAGTGGATCAATTCAAAAAATTAGGAATAGAAAATTATTCAATTATTCATCAAGACAGTAGGCAAATAATATATAAGTTAA
>CERI01078983.1_pt1 | contig 22524 bp, 13 predicted proteins | sample 350261 | NCBI WGS metagenome assembly CERI01 (sample SAMEA2620979, study PRJEB7988) | marine metagenome | isolation source: saline water (ENVO:00002010), including
GAGGATACGGAGGATACCGAGAAACCTAAAGAACTACGGTTCCGTTTTTAGGAGCGACCTTTCTTCTTCTGTGATGTTTTTGAATTGTATGGTTTTGCAATGCAAGCATGCTGTAAGTACCGTTCGAAGTACGCCAATGGTACACAGTATGGCGATATCGTAGAGCCATATGTTTAATAAAAAATCGTTCCTTCGTTGGTAAGCGGAAAATAGTGGACAAGTACTGTCACACGCACTGTGTATGGTAATACATGAGTATGCACAATTGTCCTCGTTTGAAAAGTAAAAGATGAGTATGCTAATGGTGTACGGTCCCGTAAACGCCAATTTCCACAGGAATGCTGCATTTCCAGCGTCTTTATGATACTTCATGGAGTAAAATACAAGGCCAATGGCGGATAGTAGAGTGGATATACATGATGCTAGGGCTAGTTGTTCTATCTGAACAAATATAAGGGATACACATGCAAGTAAGGATAGTCCTAGTGTGTATTTCCTAATTTCTTCCCCATGCGTAATTTTGTATGAGCACCAATGTTTGCAACAGCGTTTGTGGTTGTAAGTACATACTTCCTGTTTTTGATACTCCCTTTTGCATATTTCACAATGGTCTAGACTAGATTCTTCAATCCATCGGTTTAAGCATTTCTGGTGTACAAAGCCGGCGCTTCCTTTACAGTCGCATGGTTGTATGAAGGGTCCGGTTTCTTCGAGACAGATTCTACAGGACATCTATATAAATATACATCGTATTTATAGTAATGTTCCGTCCGTTCAAACGCCGCAAGCAGTTTTACCGCAATTGGGTGGATGCAGCGAAGGAGGGTATGTGCATTTTAAGGGGCGATAAGGTCCAATTGATGATTCACACATTTCCCATTTGGTCAAAAGAAATATACAGTGTCATATCATCGGGGCGTTTATTTATAACCATTATGGATAGCAGGGGTCGTATGTTAAATGTCCCTTATGATAGGATAATTTTATATAAAAGAAATAGCTTTAAAAGGTTTTAATTCCTTAACTGTATAAATACATAATAAAAATATAGAAATGGATATTACGAAGTTATTTAATACCAGCAAGAGGTACGATAAGAAAACCGTCGGAGGCATAGAGATAGAGACTTGTGTTAAACAAAAATATTATGATCCACCCGAAGGATCGGCGTATGAAGCGACAGAGGACGGGTCCATTGAATGTTCAGATGGGCTAGTATCGGTGGAATACATTACCGAGGATCCTTTTCCCATAGTAGATATTATGGACGGCAGCACAAAGATAGGAAAGGACACGAACGAGATAATGAACAACGCTTACCCGTGTGACACAGACGAGGGGTTCGTTACCTGTGGAACCCATGTTCACATGTCTCGCATAGGCGTCACCAAAAAAAAGTATCCTCACTTTAACGTCCTGATGCGATACATATGGCTTACCTACTACCAGCCGTATTGTCTTGCTCGATTTTATCGTTTTCAAAACCGATACAAGAACACTTATGCTGCTTCGTCTTCTGAGAAAGATATATATGATAAATATCAAATGTTTAACGAGACCCATTCTCGGTATATACAGCCGAACGAGGACTGGCATTTTGAATTCCGGGGGTACGGTGAAATGCTCTCTGGATGGAAAGAAGACAAGGGTGCCCCGAAAGAGTACATGAGAGTGTTGATGAGCATGTGGATATTTTCACTTGCTTATTACGATAAATTCGCCTTAGGACAATATCATAATCTCATCATCCGGCGTGAGAATTCCCCGCCAAATAAAAAGAACGATAGAAAATTGCTGAACATACTGTATGAATTTATTCGTAAACCAGTACCGGGCAGTGTATGGTCATCCGATGGTATAAGGGTCAAGGTACATCATGTGCATGCTGGCATGGTAAATTACACAATAGTGTTAGAAGAGAACAGAAAATACCTTAGAAATGTATGGAAAAAGCTTGGTAAAGCGAAAACGAAGGGCGATAGAACTACAACGAGGACGTGGATGTTACAATTGTGTAAGATTAACCATCCCATGCTTATGGGCTTAGATGAATTCAAGAAAACGTACGACTATAACGGCAAACGGGACGAAACTTATGAGGACAAAGTAGGAGCCTTCTTGACTTTCTTTGATTCAACCCATTTATGGTATAGTGTACAGCGTGTTGTGCCTCCAAAAATACCCTCTATTTTACGACGGGGTATACTGTGGACCGATGGTATTAAAGCGATAAGAATCGTGAACGTCGTTGACTTCTACGTCGATTATGTATACGAAAAGGCGTACAACCAAGCGGCCTACGAACCATACCAATTATATGTTAAAAAGACAGACAAGTTTCTTAAAACATTTGAATTTGCGGAATACTCTAAGATCGAAGAAGGAGATTGGTGGTTCGATTCTTTATCTGAAGTTGTGGTTCAAATAAGATCCAATTACACGCTTCCAGAAAACATGGTTCAATTTAAACGAGGCTCTATGAAACCACGTATGTTAAAAGATGATTTTTACAAAACATATACTTACGGTGGACCTGTTCGGGACAATGATTTGTGGAATTTTGGTAAAGAAGGTTACGAAATTGTACGAGTAAACGACGTAGGGGACGTAGTGACGATAACATCTTTGGACAATTCGATATACAAGGGGCATGGAATGTCGTTACTTGAATTTCTGAAGAAGGGAACAAAGCTAAATCGTCCACCGGTAAGAAAAGGTGATATCTGGTGCAACTCGGATGGAGATAAACTTCCAATTTCCAAAGTCGATGGTACATATGTACATGTAGACCTACACATAAATAATATGGTATGGGAAAAAGATAAGTTTTTGGAACGGTACACCTTCTATCGGTCAGCGGACACGAAGGATATTGCGGATCCCGAAGAAGGGGCGACGTGGTATGATGGTACGCGTTTTGCTAAAGTAGAGGGTCAATTTGGCAGTTATCTGATCAATTTAAACATCGACGGACAATGGGTGCAAATGGGATTCACCAAATTTTTGAGGGAGTTTAGACCTTTGATGTACGGGAACGGGGAACTTATTTTAGTGGGCGATAGGGTAAAAATTGTTAAAGATGGGGATGAAGACGACGGTAAGACAGCCATTGTCGAAACTTTTTATAGGGGTATGATTAGTGTGGAATTACCACGGTATCAGGATGAATTTGAACCACACGAATTAGAATTCTTGGGTCGAAAAGAATCATCGCTAAGTGGTTGGTGGGACGATACGGATTCAGATGAGGAAATAATCCAAAAATTTAACTTAAAGCTTTAATCAATTTTTACTGTATTAACTTCTGTAGCGACCCCAATCGCAAAAATAGTACTGAGCAACATGATTGTCATCTTAATGAGATGTACCATCAACTTAAATCCAATCGGTAATATGATGCTTAGAGCGAAGGAGACTACGTAAACGAATATTCCGATAAATACTAAATCGGTGTATCTCAACCCTAAACAATCTATTTCGGAGAGTGTAATGGGAACTTCTTCGATCAATCTATTGGCAATGTCTTTTACAGATTCAAAATTTCTTACTATCCAGCTGAATGGAGCCGTGCGATACAACCATAGGAATTCGGTTGGAAATTCTTTCCTGAACCAAAAGACTGGACTCCAAAAATATCCCATTGTTTCAGATAGTGGTACTTGTGTACTACAGTTAGCGAACTGTGTGCTCTGACTGGCCAAAAAGCATGTCTCTGGATTGCATTCGTTGCTTAAACCGGGATAATATTGGCAAAAGCACTGTGGATATGCTACGTCATGTGTCCATGCGAACAAGTCGTCTATTAAACAATTCGGAACATTTGGTAGACAAGTATACAGATATCCGTAGACGCTGTACATGTATATTGCGACAAACAATATAAGACTATTCGGTGATGCACTAAGCATTGTAAAAACCGGGGTTTGTGTGTACTGTTGAAAGCCATATAATCCCCCCCAAAAGGCAAGTTGGTAGCCCCATTGCGCCGTGATGTACGTAAGACGTTCTTGTGTTGTGCTGGTGCTACAATAAATGACTTCCATGCTGCACGATTCCACAAATGGGTAGGTGATTACATACCCCAATCCGTGCGCGGTAAATGGCACATAGGTGTCATCGACAGTGCTCAAAAACAATTGTATGATCTCCAATGGGTCTTTATCGTTCCTTACGGCCCAGTTTTTAAACAGGTATTCCCAATCCTTTAACGCCAGTTTCCCGGGTGACAACTGTTTCGTAGCGTTGGAATAGAATCTATTACTCCTAAGAGGCTCAATGGACGCCATCGATTCTTGGAGTATACCGGCCATGTCTTCTCTGTATGCTTTTGCCCTCCTTTCTTGTTTTTCAAAGTAATAGACGAACGATGGCAGTACAACTTTGGCAAACGTGTTTTCGTAATAATCTGCCATCCTAATTCCTTCTCGTATTGCTACGTTGACAAAATTATCGATTAAGACACAGTTAATACATACGTATGTATCTTCCTGTTCGTGACAAGGATTGATGTCGGCATTGAGTCCAGCAGCTTCAAGGAACCCAGTTGCGCCCAACACCGGACTAACAATTTGCCGAGCTTTAATTTTAGAAATTCCCATGGGTTTATTTCTAGACAATTTATGGAAGAGCGGTGGTAACAGTTCGAACTGTGACTGTACCTTTACCAAATGCTTTCTGAGGTTAAAGTCGTGCATGTTGCGTAACTTTGGGGATATTTTGAATGCACTTCGCATGGTTTTAAATTCTCCTCCTAAATTTGCAATGTGAGGATGTGCTTGTTTTATAAAGTTAGTGGAATGAATGTAAAAGCGATACATGTTACTGACACCGGTCTCACCATGTAATACATTTGGATATTCATGAAAGGCTTTGTGCACCCACATATCCATGTTTTTTATGGTAAATGTGTTTAGAAACAATGTTTTCACCCGATGTAACACTGGTAAGTACAGTTCCAAATTTACATGATCATGCTTCATTTCTCTCATCATATCGGACGAACTGAGACCCCCAAACACATGTCGTGAATAGATAAAGACGGCGTTTCCCATGTCAAAGCCCATAAAATATTTTCGTTTCCAATTATAAAGCAAGTCTTCAGGTATTGGTAACTCCGTTATATTGGCTACATGAACCGCTATGAACCTTTGTTCCAAACATTCTGTAATTTCTATTTGTTCCAATGGTCGTAGTTGATTCCATGTATGATTTTTGTATCTGTGTACCATGAGATCGCATCGTGAAGTTCCATCCCAGTCGATGGATTCAGCGATATGTAGAGGGGTGTCTGGATTGCTTTGAAAATAATGAACATGCCCTCTCATACTACTACAGCCGATATCACAGGTTGCGCCAACGGAAACGACACATATGGCGGATTCAATGGTTTGACATATCGATTTAAAGGCACCGCCAATTGCCCTTATGACTACCATCAATGGTTCAAGTACTGGTTCAATGAGTGCCCATAACTTGGCCATTTGTTGAAGTAACATATTGAAAAACTTACCGATCAGATTGAACAAATCGGTGAAGAAATTATCGATGACCCCGCCTGCTGAAAACAATTCTGCTATACCAGCTACTACTTTTCCTATTAAAGCAAACAATTCCAACACTGCTTGAGACATGAGTCCTTTGAATATCGTGAGAATTCTTTCTAATGTAAAGAAGAATTTGCCTGCTCCACGATGAAGTCCATTCATAAAGGTACCAAATGCCTGAAATACACGGCGCAACCAATCTATCCACAAATTTAACTGGTTTATAAACAGTTCAAAGGTGGGCTTTTCCGCGTCTCTCCCTACCGCGGCACCACGAATAATATCGGAAAACCATAGCAAAAAGTTATTAAAGAATCGAAACAAAACGATGGTAGTGTCTAAAGAACTGTACATCATTCTTGCTAAACCTTGCTGAACACCGGGCCCTACTATTCCAACGGGAAACATTGCCGCTATGGTGGCTGAAGCCCCTGCCGCGGTACGTTGCAAGTCGCATAATCTCTCCGAGAAATCCAATTTGAAATTTTGAACATCTAAGGTAAGAAATCCAACGGCTGTCATGACCATTCCTCTGAGTTGTTGTGTGACTAAAAAGGTTGCAGTTCGTAGGGTCATACTAGCAGAACATATAACATCGTAGGATCCATACAATTGGCACGATTCCTTCTTGTATTCGTATGCCGTTCCCGAAACATTACCAAGGAGATCATAATTCCATTCGTCTTGACCATATTGTAACACATCGGTTGCTAACATTTCGTAGGCTTTACTTTCACAGTAATTGTTGTTTTCCGAATTGTACCCCGGTGCAAATTGCGATATCACGTTATCTATCAGGTATGCCACTTCATCTGCTAACTTGAAGAAATTCTCAAAGTGATAGGACCCGCACCAATGATGTTGTGCGTCGTACAAGTTTTCTAAAAGGGGGTTCGTAAACCCGGTCTGGGTCACCTCTTGTTCAGGGTCTGGGAAATAATAAATACACTGACAAGTGCTGTTGTACGCTAAAGGTAAGGATGGGTTACAGGTACATCCTTCTTTGTTTTCCTCCGTACAATAATTTACCTGATTTCGTTGGTGTCTTCTTACAAAACACTCTCGAAATTCCCCCGTTCCCCAACCACAATTTAATGGAATATCAAAGTATCTACCAAGTATAATGTCTGGTACGGCTAGAACCGTGCGTACAACTAATCTCCAGAATTCAATAATGATCATACTCTGTACCTTCATTGGAAAATACCAAGCGTCAACAAGAGAACCTTCGAATGCCATACGAATGGACATGATGATAGGATCCCATACGTGTGCCTGTAATGTCGGCTGTCCACAATATGGTTTATACAGTTGGTTGTCTCCAAATGGATTTTCGTCCGTTATTTTTAAAGGGAAATTGCCAATTGGTTTCTCGCAAATGCATTCTCCGCGTGTGACGTCCCAATCCATATGATCCCTTCTGTATTCACATGAATATTCAGTGGTTCTTGATATCATCATCCCATCGTATCGTTGAAAGGTTAACCACAAATTTTGTTCTTGGTAGAATATACTTTTCCACAACACCTCTCCGATAAGCTTGTTTGCAATCATGGCCATGTTAATCCATATTTGATTGAAATAGTAAATTGCACAGGGACCCTTGATATATCCCTTGTTTGACACCTTTGTACAATCTAACTTGACATGTTCTGGGACTCCTTCCAACACAAATTTGTCGTCCCCTGTGACCATATTACTCAATGCACCCTTTACAATTTTACTTGATAACATACCTGTCCAATGGAGCATGTTTGCATTTCCATAATTCCATAGTTCGAGATGTAGAAGAGCCTTTTCGAAATCCATAGCCTTCATCATATAATCCGCGTTAAACAAGAATTTAGGAATTGGGATAAGTATATGAACGGATACACGATACAAAACATGTAGAGCTTCCACTATCGCCAGACTAAGACGAGTCTGTGTGGCAAAAATAAACATTTCAGGGATTCCGAGAAGTTTAAAGTCTGGAATGAACAACTGAATAATTTTTGTCAGTAAAGTAATCCCAACACGATCGACAAAGTTTGCTGTTTCTAAGACCGCGGAACCAGAATGATATACAAGTCTTGTGAAAAGAGGAAACTTGCTATATGGTGGCAATATTTGCATGACTTCTTGTACCAACGCAATTGGAACATTAAAGGCGTGGTTAACCGCTCTTGGTAAATGTGGGGTGCCGACTACGATGAAGGCCAAATCGAAAACGTCGGTGAGACCATCGCAAATGCACGATGCTATATGTTTCTGATTGCTGACGACCATCTGTGCGTTCGATAGCGTTTGTGTAATGTTCCATTCGTTGACCATTAAATTATTTTGTGGGGTTCTATCGCCTGCAAACTCTGAGATGGACTTGAACAAGGAAATGAAGGTAAACAATATATACTTTAAAGTTTCAACAACTGTCGTCATATCACACTTGATAGCTATCGCAATACTACCAGAAGTCAGCTGTCCAAACATGGTAGAATAGTAGTTGTAAAGTGGTATTATTGCATCATAGAATAGACGGACAATTTGCATGACACTGAATAGGACGTCTTGAAAGAATGGCCCTAATATGGTCCGAAATATGGTATCACCTCCTCCTAAAAACTGTGTGTAACCCTCATGAAATCCGTACGCCACGCCAACCACAGCACCAAAACGTACTAAATTAAGTGCCTGTGACGGAAGTCCGCTAACGAAAACCATTGATTTCCCAAGGACGATAGAAGTAATATCACCAAACAGATCTACCGTGGCAGTCACCATAAGAGCTATATTTGTTTGAATTATAGCATCCAGAGCAGGTTCGCCATTTAATTTGTCCGATTCCAGTACAGAAGAGAGGATGTAAGTAACCACCAACGAAGCGAACAACAGCCCTATAAATAGGAATAGAGCTACTATCATTTATATTATTTTATATTTCCTTATATACTTTAATAAAACCAACAGTAACGCCATTGCTTTGACGTTCGTAAGCTCTTTAAAACTTCTTTTGCATTCTGTTGAAATGATAAGTTTGAGCGAATGAAGTTCATACTGTGTGCGTTTGCATATTCTTCTCCCTTGTCCACGCGGTCGGAATTGTGAATCAGTGTCCAATGGATGCCGTACTTTCTTAGACTTTGGTATTTGTACACAGTTTTAAGATCTTTATATACAAGTACAAAATGTTTTATTTTGTGGTAATATCGTGATATGATAGTTTGAAATTTTGTATCTCCTGAGGTATCGTATATTTCAAAATTTTCAGTATGTACAACTTGAAATCCAATGGTTGGTTTAGTGTAATGTTGTTTTAGTAAATGGCGTATTAGTAGGGTTTTGCCTACGTTTTTATCTCCTATCAGCATAATTTTCATTTGTATAAATAGATTTGATATTTATACATATGAATATTCCTCCTTCGTTCGTCCCATCGTGGACGCCAGACGACGAAATGGAAAAATGTTACAGTTGCGATCAACCGTTTACCTTAGTCGCAAGAAAACACCACTGTAGAGCATGTGGAAAAATTTTTTGTTCTACTTGCTCCAATTACAATTCTTCCATTCCATCCTTTATACATAAAATTTACGGATCAAATAGAGGACCTCTCCGTGTATGCTATTCCTGTAATATGCTTATTCTAGAAAAGAAAAAGGGAAAACACTATATCTTTATACTATCCGTCCTTCCATTGCATATCAAAGAGCTGGAAGTAATGTTATACGTAGACAAACAATGGAATATGGCGACAAGAAGCGTGATAGGTATGTTTAAGGCAATTCAGTACAAAACAGGGTACCAGAAATGGAGTGGTTTAGAACGTCGGTTGTTGCGCACCCATTGGAAAGAGTTTATTGGACACTCTCGACTAATGGTCAAAGTATTACGCGGGATGGTTGGTATCAATGACTTGTCCGTGTATGCAAGGGAATTCAAATGTTCTACGAAGCAGCAATCATGTTCAAATCTGTACTGTGATATATGCAATGACAAATTGGGCCCATTTGATATAATAGAATTACTCTACAGTCAACAGACTGCTTCTCTTTTGGCTTATCCTGAAATTGAATCATGGATAGGTACATGTATCAATGAACTATCGGATAGCTGGCTTTTAATGCTTCTTCCATGGATATTGCAAATAGTTAAAACTCCCGCGGCACAGCGTTTGATCAATAATAATGTACTACCCAGAGCAATTACAAACATGAATATAGCGTATCGAATATATTTTGAATGTGAGATGCTACGAACTGGTTCCTACTATTTATCGATTCAGACCCGATTGCTCACCATATTAACAAGTACTGTTTGTGAGTCTATTCGTGCGTCGCATAAACTGTACACCTTGTTCGAAAACCCATCGAAACTAAAAGAATTAAAAATACAAATATCAAATGTTCGACTACCATATGATCCCGAAACGATGATCCGGAGCATCCAACACGATGGAATTCGTCAATTGAACAGCTACACAAAGCCTTATGTGATTCCGATTATGACGTCGAGGGGTCGAGTCGAGATATTACAAAAAATGGATGACATTCGAACGGACCGTCTAGTTCTGAACATTATGACAATTCTAGAATCTATGAACAAAGACTTGTTTTTCCATAAGTATCATGTGTTCCCATTAAGTACCGTTCGTGGTTGGATTGAAATGTTACCAAACACAAAAACAGTATACGAAATTAATAAGAACAGCAGCATCCAAAACTACATCATCCAACATAACAAGAACAAACCTTGTAATCAGTTGCGAAAATCTTTTGTTCGCTCCTGTGCATCCAACTGTCTCTTGGGGTATATGTTAGGGTTGGGCGATCGTAATTTACACAATATACTTGTATGTGGTGAGAGTGCTACCTTGGCACATATCGACTTTAACTACTTATTGGGCAGAGATCCAAAAATAGAAAGTACAGAAATGAAAATAACAGCCGGAATGGTCGATATGTTGGGAGGATACAACTCGGAAGAATTCGAGGAGATGAAGCTTTTCTGCTCCAAAGCATTCCATTCTATTAAAACACACACGTATTTCTGGTACGCCTTGTTGCGATATTTATGCATTTGCGATCCACCAATTCTTCCCTACCACGGGGAATTACAAAAACTTCAATCCCATGTAGACAAGCGGCTGATGCCAACTGCCAGTTACGAAGAAGTGCGTGTTGCCATAGTAAAATCGGTAAACAGCAATTCAAATTCTTGGCAATCGTCAATCTCCGATATGGCACACTCCTTACTTTACAATATGACTGGAGTTTTCGAGATGGAAATGTAAATAGTATAAATAGCGACAACCTTATAATAAATGAAACATTTAGAACGATTGACCTTGTGTGTTGTAATTTTACTGACCTTTCAATTGATGGTGATGTTATTTCCGATAGGAACTGGAGTAATGGTATACGTACGAAATAAGGATACAATTGACGCCATGTCAAGAGTTGATGGACGTATGATAGTAGAAAAGGTAAATATGTTAAAAGATGTTCCCATTCAAAACATGTCGAGAAACGCGAATGAGGCAACTTCAAAACTCAGAGAAATAATGCAACAAGCCCATGTTTTAGCAGAAAATAACAACTCTAACATGTTTGGTGATCTAAAAAGATTAGTTCACAAGGCTCTGGACCCGATGGAAACAATGAAGGAGTTCATGAACAATAGGACTACAACGACGTTGGTAAAGATTTTAGACAAGACAATGGGGATCTTAGGTAAGATGAACAATGCTGAAGTTCATAATGTAGTGTCTTCTATACTGAATATATCGCAACAAATACCGTTGAATATATTTAACAAAAGTCTACACACGTTGGACGATGCCGATAAAACCATTGCTAAGATGGATATATTGCTTGGGAAATTTGTAAATTAATAGTATATAATTTCTTTTTCTACATAAAAATGCTTATTTGGTTCCTCTTAATCACGATAGTAAACGCTTATCACACTACAGATGAAATTTTCCAAAAAATTCAACATGAATGTGATACGGTTGCTCAATTGTCCTGTACCATGTCCAAAGACATCATGGTTGTCGATTGGAATGTACAATTGCCTAGAGATATTGTGTGGGTTTTTAATGAGCACGCACGGGAAAAAATTACTGGTGAGTTGGCATTGAAAAGTATACAGGCGTTAAAACACAGTAAACCACAAAGACGAATTACTATTGTCCCCATATTAAATGTATGGGGTAGGAAAATGGTAGAAAGAGGAAAGAAGTGTTTGCGCAAAAATCGAATGGGCGTTGACACAAACCGTAACTTTCCGACTAGGTACAAGCGACATTATGCTTCTGGGTCCCAAGAGTATGAAGGAAAACACCCCTTATCCGAAAAAGAATCCATTTTAATTAGTAATCTGTTAAAGAATGCAAAGAGATATGTAAACGTCCATTCTGGAGAATTTAGTTTATATATGCCATGGGACAGTCGTACAGACCATGTGCCAAACTACCACAGTATGCGGAAGCAATTGCAAATATTTAAACAATATTGTCCACAATGCAACGTCGGACCAGCTGCAAAGACGAGTTCCTATCAGGCTTTTGGTACAAGTGTAGATTACGCAATCGAAACAGGAGTGAAGGAAGCGTACACCTTTGAAATCTTCGGATCCCAAGGTAATTGTGACAGAATGTTCAACCCATATGGTCTTGAAAAAGTAAAAGTATTGTCCATGTGGAAGAAAATCATGGCATTAGCTGCTCTATAGCATGATGAATCCCCTTCCTATCAATCATACTTTTAACCCACTCTGTAAATAAAATAGGGTTTGGTTTTCTATCCCCCATCAAAGAAACTATTTGATTTACGTAGTAAATTGTCTCTAAATATGTATACAGTGACTCTATATTTGTACCTAGAGTCGAATCCTCATTGTACACGTCTTCTTTTGCGTCTATGACGGTTTGAAATTCTTTCCACATTAAAAACAATATTATATTGCGTACGTCTGTTTTTGTTACTTGTTGTATCCACCCCGGCTGAGCATATGATGTATTATCCAAAGCGCACAAAATCATGTCTTTATCCAGAGACAACACATCTTGCAATTGAACAAAGAAATCACGGACTAAGTTTGGATTGTTTGTAAACTCTAACATATCCATAAGACGTGTACACTGTTCGGTATAATTCATTACTGAAAACAATTATCATATTTATATGTATTTATTTAGAAGCAAACATGATTCTACCCTTTGAACTCTCTATTGCAAATGGTCCATTTTCAAATGCTGCCTCCATCTGTTGACACACATCCACCCATGTGTTACCAGTTTTCTCCCCATTTATCTTTGCCAATACGGTTCCTACGCGAAAATTACGAGTGTGGAACGCATCCGAACCCGGTAAAATTTCACATACGACTACTCTGTAATCGTTTTGTTTATGTTCCTGCATATATTCACGTAACCCCATCGACATGGCATCGTCCAAACGAAGTGATTTGATGACCAGTCCATTTGACAACTGCATGACTTCCTTCACGTGTTTTGAATCGTTGATCGTTTCTAACAGTCGCACTGCTGGTTTATCGTCTTCAGCCAATATGTCATATTCATAAGCGTTGCTTTCGCCTTTGGCGCCGTCGCGTACATAGGCAAATTTAATCTTGGTTCCAAATGGCTGACGATGAATAATATCTCGAATTGGCAAGGATACGTTCAGCGGCTTATACCATACTTCTCCGTAGTTATCAATGGCCATTCTTTTCTCATCCACAAGCATGTGTGTTAAGAAATCAAATCGCCGAAGTTCCATTTTACTAAACGCACTTTTTTCAACCACATCGCGAATAATTATTCCTGACTCTGAATTATAATGCGTTAGTGCTGCGGGATTGGCGTTGTTGAAACGAAAACCTAAACGCGGCATGTGCAGACGTCGTGCAGGTGTGTTCGGTAGAAGCATTGGGTTCTTCACGCCCTCTTCACAAGATAAAAATTGAGGGAATCCTTCTTTGCGCATCTTAACAACCTCTTCTGGGGTATCGTTATGAATATGTTCCATTACCTTTTTAAATAAGGCGTAGGAGCCATCTTTGTGCAAAACATGTTTTTGATACCAATCGGAGATGGATACCCTTGTAATTCGTCCATCCGTCTTCTTAAACCCGCCAAGATTGTGTTGCTCCCATGCATTGTTCATTTTGACTTCATCGAGTTGAATGCCATCCTCTTTTAATTTTGTGAGATGTGCGATCACAAAACGACGCATGGTTTGTTGTCTGCTTTTCTGTTCATCGATAAAATGCTGAACTTCTTTCATATTATCCTCGTTGTCGGATAATTTCGTCAGAAATTTTTTTATGCGGTTGGAGGGAATGATAATGTTTGTTTCCGTCGCATTCGTCATCTTCATGCTATTGATCCCTATCACTTCTCCGGTTTCTGTGACACATGGACCACCGCTATTACCCGGTTCGATGGTGGCAGTTGTTACGATGTACTCTTGTTCCATAGCATGTTTAATCCCACTCACTCGGCCATCCGTAAACATTTGGTATTCCGTTCCTCTAGGGTAGCCACGTGCTATGACCCTTGGAGCTCCTAGCTTTTCGAACGAACTGGGATGCACCTTATCCGAATCGCCCATTTGTAGGGTTGGTACATCTTCAGAGTCATACTTCTGCAATAAAATGTCTCGTACCATCTTTTCTCCGCTATCATCCAGTTTGCAGACCGCCAAGTCCAAATCGGTACTGATTCCTACAGGAAATACCCGAATATCCGTGTTATGATCTGCTGGAAGACGGATAAATACAGCTTTTGTGTTGTTTACCACGTGGGCGTTGGTCATAATTACAAGTTTGTTCTGAGTTTCTGCACCTTGGTAGAACCAGCCACTACCTGCTGCCATTCCACTGTAACCACGACCCGATTGAGTTTTTACGATAAATTGTACTACTGAGTTTAGTTCCATTTTATAATACATATTATGTAATATATAGTTATTTAAAGTTATTTTTGAGTTCTCTCCACTTGGGCAAATCATAACTTTCTTTTGCTACGTACAGTGTATTGCCTGAATAGAAAGCGACGAATTCGCCATGGTTTCGATATATTTTCTTATCTTTTAGACGGACTTCGTTTTCCCCTGTAAAGTCATGGAAATCAACACGGTGTCCATCAATACCGGGACAAAGTTTTAAATTCATTGCATTGATGACTTCATCGTGGCAATCGTGAATATTAATAGCAGTACACGATACAATAAGTAATAGGAGTAACCACATTTTTATAAACTTGCATATAAATATATACCTAAATCTTTTTAAATGTGGCTATTTCTAATCCTTTTTACCGTGATAAACGCCTGCCCATTTGATCAATTGGATATGGATAAAATTTCATTTGAAACCATTGACGAATATCGAACTAAAGAACGTCCATTTGTGCTTCACAATGCTATGAAAGAATGGACTTTTATTCTCAATTCCTCAAGAAATTTTGTGGACCGTTTTAAATTTATGAAATTAAAATACGATACGCGTGACGACTTGGCTGCTATTGGCGTTGCAACCCGAACAATAAACATGTCTGATGTTTACAATGTTGAAGGGTTAAGCTTTACATATTTCAATGACATGAAACAGAACAATAAGCAAACGGAAATGGACCAACTGGTGAATTATTTTCCAAGACTTGAGTTTTCAGAACGTTTGCCGACACGTTTTAAAAATCACAAAGTATTGTCCTTGGCAAAGGAAAGCGGCGGAATTGATTTTCACTACCATGATGGTACTTATCTGGCGCTGTTAGAGGGGGTAAAGGAATGGCAAATATTTCCACACGATTGGGAAAGATATTTAGAATATGGACATCCATCAAAAGAATTTGAAAATCGTATTCAGTTTATACCGCTAATTTGTAAACAGCCATATGGGACCATCTTTTATTTACCAGCGAGATATGACCATAGAACCGTCAATATTGGTAATAATTTTGCTATGGCGTGGCAGGAGACATATCCAACGCATACTCCGAACATGCCGCCATAAATACATTTTCGATGTTATACGTAAGGTGGTAAAAGCCATCCGGTATGTATATAAAATCCCCTTCTTCTTGTATGCACATCATCATCTCTGGGTGGTTTGCGTATTCTTGTAAGGTATCGATTGAAGTTCTATTTTGTTTTAAATCCAAACGTGTCGATGACTTTACAATATACCATAATTTTTTTCCGTGTATTAACTGATTGAATATAGCCTCGTGATTATGAAAATTTAAACCACCATGTTTTCCACCGATTCCCATACTAATTGCGTGAGTGCCATTCGTATGGCATTGAAACAGATCTTGAACTGACGGTGGTATAAACGCGTGGGTGGAGTTGCAAGGCGGAACAACACATTTCCTACATCCTCCAGTGTATGTGCAATCGTCACTCGGTCCCCATAATACCGCATAATCATTTCGTCGAATGTACTCGTTCAACGTCAAATTTGGGAAAACATACCGTTCTAGGTAATTGTGAAACTTTATTGCCCTCCACGCGTCCGTTGGGGCGGCCTTAGAACCCGGAAAATCGACGCCCACCTTTCTATTTCCATATTTCCAATATAGAAGGTCAAATTCAACTGCTTTTTTAAATTCATGATTTGCAAATTTAGTATTTCTTAAAATATAAGGAATGTTTCGTCTTTGTGGTAGTTCGTCAAATATAGGTATGTTGCATTTTGAATTTAATAGCAACTGTCGCATGTCAGCAACTACAGGTATAATCAGTAGAAAATACAGTAACATTTTTAATAAACAAAGACATCATTTATAGGTATATTTATGTTGTACGTAGGCATCGCACCATATTGTCCGTTCCTCATTCAGTGGAAGCGGAGAGAAACAGTAAAGCTGCCATATGTACATTTTATAATACTCTTCTAAATCTATCTTTATGTCTTCGTGTACTTCCCTCATATTTACATCGATTGTATATATTTCATCGCCCTTCTTCACCAATTGCTCCCAAGCAATATCACTACTTACTATTTGAACACTTGCATTCAGATTACGTTGTATCATTCTTTGCAACGGTACACGGTGTATTTTGTCTTGTGTAATACTTTCTCCCCGTTCCATAATATAAAATGGTTTGTCTAATGCACAAAAATCATATACTTTCATAGCCGTAGGATAATCAACTTCGAACGATTGCAATACTTTGTATTCATGATATAATCGTGAATAAGTATCGAAACGATGTACCAAGCTAAACCACGAATCAACATGTGTTTCTTTTATAACTACATCCATATCGCCCAACTTTGCTTCATAAACAACCTTTTCTACTCCACTGGCTAAAAAATCACCACGAACAACCGTGTCACAGTTATTGGCATTGGTTAAAACGAGACATAGAAGAATTACAACCAACATTTATTTATTGTATTTAATTATTTATACCGGGAAATGAAAGTATTTATTTAATACCTACAAACGGTACGCATTATAAGGTTCAGTAACCTTGTTACAAACTGCCATTTTCATTAACGATCCCCCTACACCTGCAGACGCACCAGCAGCGTAAAAATAACACCAAGTATTACCATTTCCAAAATAGGCTTGTGTGGTTATTGTTGTTGGGTCCGCGATATGCCTTATTTTTAGGGTGTTGAAACAATAATTTCTTACCCAACCCCAATTGCCGGACCACCTCCCCCATGGGCTAGAACCACCGGGACCGGAGTCGCAAGAATTTCCACAGGAACCCTTTCCCGCTCCTACACGCCACCATCCGACCCACTGATCTTCATAACTCTCTACACATGCGGTTTTGTCGTCGTTTGTCTTTTGACAGTGCCCACATTCTTCACATTTTGTTTGGCCTGTTGACGGTTGATATCTATATACCTTTCGGGTAAACGTTTGGTGCGTTGTTGCCGTAGTGCCGGGAAAAAGTTCTGTCCTATCTACGCAATCGTGACATGAGTTATCTTTTACACCTGTGGACGTCCCCGCTCCCTCACTAGTGCTAAACTTACCAACCTGACATGCTTGGCACTCGTGACCGTCCGAGTATTGACCGCCATTACATACGTCTTGGTTCACATGTAGATTGTTACCACCAAACCTAACCCTGTAGCCATTACTGGTTGCTTTGCAAGAGATTTTTCCTTGTAGGTCTTGATAATGTCCATTCGCACACCCTTTACACCCATCTTGTGCTCTTTCGTTCTGGTATTTGCCAACAATGCAATCATTGCAATGGTTTTGGTCAAGAGCTACGACATCGTTATATCTTCCTGCTTCGCATTCCTTACATCCTTGACTATTCGTGTACGATGTATAGTAACCCTTGGCGCATTCCTTACAACTGCCATATTGTTTAAATTGGTTTGTATACTTGCCTAAAGCACACCCCGCACATGATCCACCTACCTCATAATAGCCCGGTGAACAGTCCGTACAAACATTGTTTATTGTTTCTTGACCACGGTCACAACTGACACATTCCTCTGCTCCACCCGCACCATAAGCAGTAGAAGTGCAAGAACTGGTTCCATCAAGACAGTTGTCTATGCAAAGTTTGCATGCCGGATCACCGGTTCCAGTTTGGTCTTGATATGAACCCGGTGGACACAGTGCGCATTCACGTATTCCATCCCATACGGTCCCGTACCGTCCTATTGGACATGGGAAAGCCCGTTTATGAATGATCAGGTTTGCATTCGCGTCTTTCGTCATGGGAACGTAATGATTTTCCGGGGCTAGAACAAACGTTTGACCGTCCCAATATTTGTAATTGTAAGCGGCTTTTACAATCGACCCATCGCCTTCTTGTAAATCTATGGCTTGAATGATCGGATCGCACCCAACCATGATTAGATTTGGATCGTAACAAAAGTTTAAGGTCACTTGAACCTTAGATGGATCGTACCCGTTTATATTGATGGTTCTATCACTACACAATAGACCTCCAGCGCAATCGTCATCCGTAGTGCATTCGCCTTCACCAGTGTGGCATGGATATTTTGGTGTACATGTGGTCGATCTTACGGCTACAAAGATAGTACCGGCAACGCCACCATTCCATTTTATTGAAGAAAGGAGTTGAGACGACGTACCGATATAGTTGGTACCGCCCACCACATTACCAAATCTCTGGTCCGCACTTACATGTGAACTTAAAGCATACACTTGTTTCGGATAGAAATAATATGAATTCAGACCTTGTGAGTCTGGATCTGGGCACATTCCTGTCCCTGCCGTTGGAATTAAACAACCATAATCGGTGGTCTCTGCATTTTTGGGATCGGACGAATATGGCGTTACAATGTTATCGTCGCACGAACATGCTCTTCCTCTCCATGTCATGCCCGACTCGTCGTTTAACTTACATGCACATGCTAGCGCATTACCCGATATGATACAGTCTCCGCGTGTTTCACCCGAACATACTTTAAACTCTGCTACGTCCGACATCCAATCCTCTACATCCAACCCCGGACATTTTTTACAATAATATGCCGCATCCTTTTCATTGTTGGTGTATGGGTCGTATATGGATTGAATTTTGACCCGATTGACTTTACTCTTTGGTAAATTGGACCAATCCAACAATTCTACCACTTTGAATCCAGCAGGACAACATTGGTGTTCCCACAAATTACCCGTGGGGCAAATACACGCGGCGTAATCTTCTTCTCCGGGTTTTTCTGCACATTCCCCTCCCAGCAAACAGTTTTGGCACTTTGCTCTACAGTTTTTACCGGTAAAACCATCCGCGCACTCTGTACAAGACGTTGTATCCGAGCTAAAATGATTGCAAATGTCACGACCCTGTAAAGATATGGTGATATCATCGTAGCATTCAATTTCTGTTCCTAATTCTGGTATAAGATTTGTAAATTCCAATTCCTGTATCGATAAGGACAGACTCGTGGATCCTTTTAAAGCCTTCTCAATGTATAGAAAGTAGTTTACAAATTCCGTTCCTACCTTTCCCATGTGTAGCTCATACACAAGATTACTCTGATCCTCTATGAAGACACCGAAACAGTATTTATTGATTGCTATAAATCGTAAATCGTTGTATTTTTCACATTCCAGTTTTGCTTCTTCTATAGTTTGATAGGTTTTTCCATTTGTCACATAATCATAAAACAGAAAGTTTTGTTTGGATGCTTTAAAATAAGCTTCGTTGGAATGTTCAGGTTCTCTTTGTTGGTACTGATCTTCTTGGCCACACATACATTCTGTGTTTTGAAAAATACGCTCTACCCCAGATATAGAAGAGCCAAACAAACAGTTTCCAAATCCACCACACATTGTATCTCTATTTAGACCATCAAATCCATCGCATGGTGTCGAACACTGTGATTTGCCGTAACCAATAGCACAGGTTTCGCACATACCGCCTCCCCATGTCCCATACGTATAATCGGCAAAACATTCGCATTGTGCACATGTAATTTTCTTGTCCGAGTTCACTTGGCACTCCAATTCCGTTTGAATTTCTTTATCGGTATCTCTATCCTGATAGACTATACTCTTAATAATTGGATTCTCTGAAATTTCTTTGCATCTGCCCGTCAAAATATCTTTGTACTGGTCTGTTCTACAATAACATGGGAAGTCTTCGGTACAAACGCCCCCAATTTCATTGAAATGATAGTTGCCGTTCATAAGATAACAGCCGTTCGGTTTATCTGCCAATGATTCAATGGTGGTCGCTCCATAACGTTTGCATTCTTCCCATGTTGCTACCTTATCACAGGTTCCACTGAATAACAAGAAATTGCATTCGTCGTTGTATTCACGTAACGCCTCCAGTACAGGCGCCTGAGCCTTTAATTCCGCCTCTTCCGAACCGTCGGCAATGCAAATGGCCTCCGGGTTCTTCACCTTACGGTTAAACAGTAACCCCTCAATTGTTAATATTTTATTGTACGATTTCCTATCGTTGTCGTCCACGCATTTGTACTCTTGAGAACATGTAATTTCATTCTTTGTGTACACTCCAGTACCATATGTGTATGTACCGGCACCCGAATCTATATTTGCACATCGACAGCCTTGTATATCCGAAGCATACGATGCAAATGGATACGAATCGCATGCGGTAAGACATTCCTCTAGACTGGAGGCAGAGACGCTCACAAAGTCTGAATGCAAATATTGTGTGTCACTATCAGCACCATAGTCCACGATTTTCCACGTCGCTGATGGCGCATTGTTATAATTCACTTGATTGTCCTTCTGAAAACAACCTCTAGGGCGTAATTTATCGTTGGTTTCGAACTCTTCCCATTCCACGCACGAACGGGCATATGGACGAAACACCTCCGCGCTCATGCGTTTACCAATCACCATGGTATCCCCATCTACCACGATCGGCGCATTGTCCAGTTCATTTCGGTACAGACAACGTTCCTTGCATTCCGTGCCCATGTAGTTGTAGTACATAATGTTATCGTCCCCATGAAAACATCCCTTGTACTGTTTGTCATCGTACAATTCTTTGGATTCCATCTTGTAAATGTCCGCATAGTTAAAACACTCTTCCAAGGTCACTGAAAGGTCCGAATGGCCCAAGGCAAAGCGTTTATCCTTCACCATAGCGGTATACGATCCACTTTTCACATTGCGCATCTGTACGTTCTTACGCAACCAACAATTCGACCCACTGTTAATATACGCATGACAATCGGAAGAAGCCTCGCATTTTTGTTCGCATTCGTACTCGCCAACCGCGTGATACGATTCTTTTTTGTAATATGCCCTTTCTGCTCCATTGTTTCCACCGGCATAATCGCTGTAAAACATGTTGACATTTTTAAAGTATTCGTACTGACCGAATGGGTCCACAATGTCGTACTGGTCGTAATCGGCATCATCGACTGTACTACATGTTTTTGTAGTTACATCATAACAATCACAATATCCGTCCGATTTTCGCAAATTAAAACTTTTGCCACCCATCCCCTTGCAACTTCGTGAACAACGTGTCAGACGTTCGTGCCACGTGCCGGTTTGTACACTTGTTGCTACTCCTATAATATTGCCAGTTGTACAAATTTTATTACCAAATTGTCTCACGTACTCCACCCGTATGATCGGCCTTCTCTCAATCGCATGCATTCCGGTCTCAAAGTCAAAGTATTTGGTATCCTTGATGGGCATGTTCCAGTCCTCCCGTGATTTCACAAACCCGTACGATTCGTACCCACCGTGAATCAACAGTCCGGTCTCGTACGCTGCCATGTGCGCCTGTGCGACCGGTTTCCCTTCGTACAGTCTGGTCCATTCGCTCGTTGTAAAGTTAAACTTCCACAGATCCCCCATGTCGATGTACGATTTACCACCGTAGATGTACATGGCATCACCGGAAACCGTTGCGGAGTGAGCGTATCGCTGTACAGGCGGTGCATTCGTCGGTATCTTGTACCATTCCTCCGAAGTCTTGTTGTACGCGGTCAAATAGTGTCCATGCCGTCTGACGCATGGAAACATAGAGGTACAGTTGTTTCCGGCTTTTGTATTGTAGTACACCCGCTTATGAACGCTACATCCTGTCGGGTAATCGAATTCTCCTTCCACAAACACCTTCTTCATTCGGTTTGCGTACAGTTTACAGTCTTCTATGCTCATGGACGCTCGCAATCGGCGCAATGCGGGACACGAAGTTGAAAATTTACTAGCGGGGTGAGATGTACATACGAAATAACGGGTCGTTCCCGGTGAAGCTCCCAGTCCGCTTATTGTTTCGGTGTGACCACTGCTTTCAAATTGGTGTATTTCGGAACCAATGTGCTCGGTCGCATTGTAGGTATTGTAGCCGGTCAATGTCACTTCTTGTATGTTATGATCCCCGTTCCAAACCACTTCAATATCGTCCGAATTGCAAACTTGGTATGTGTTTCCATCGTATTGAATCTGTGAAGTAGGCGTAGGAGCCACAGGAGCTGCCGTAGTAGCCGTAGGAGCCGTCCCAAAATCCAAGTAAAAATCGGGGTCAACATCCATGTAGCCCGCGTTCGG
>CERI01117653.1_pt1 | contig 22499 bp, 19 predicted proteins | sample 350261 | NCBI WGS metagenome assembly CERI01 (sample SAMEA2620979, study PRJEB7988) | marine metagenome | isolation source: saline water (ENVO:00002010), including
TAGGACGCCCCAAAGGTCCAGAACAAGACAAAAGTCTAGCGATTGTCCATCCTTTATTAGAAAAAATGTTAACGAAAACAGTAGGATTCTTATCCCAAGGATTATCTCTTGGAACATTGGAAACATTGGAAAAAGAGGAACATACTATTTATTTATTGGAAAATCTCCGTTTTCATAAAGAAGAGACCCACTATAAACAATATGATATTAACAATGAACCTGTTTTTGTTATGCAACAATTAGGTAACATGTATGTAAATGATGCATTTGGGTGTATGCATAGAAACCATTTGAGTATTTGCGGAATGGGTCATTGTGAAATGGCGTATGGGTATTTGGTACAAAAGGAATTGGAGGCGTTGAATTTAATTACGAAGAACCCTTATGACCAGAAAATCTTGGCGATTATTGGAGGAGGGAAAATGGACGACAAGATGGAATTATTGAAAAATATGTGTAAAAAGGTGGATACAATTTATGTTTGTGGTGGAAATATTAACAGTATTTTGAAGAACGACATGAGTAGTTACATGCATGAAATACAACAACACAAAGCGAAGATTATATTGATGGAAGATGGATTAGCGTCGTCGAGTGTGTCTGCAACACCTACTTTAAAAAACAACGATGAATTAGATATAGATGAAAATTTTTTAGATATTGGGATTCAATCCCTTCAAACATTACAAGCTCTTGTTCATGAGCATGATATTATTTTTTGGAATGGCACATTAGGAGTGGTCGAAGATGCCAAATTCAAAAAGGGCAGTGGATTCTTGGTAAAGGCCTTAATTCAGGAACGTATTCAACATCCCAAAAAGAAGGTCATCATAGGGGGAGGAGATACGGGAGGATTTGCCAATCATTACGAACATAATTTCTCTCATATTTCTACCGGCGGTGGAGCGTCTATTGAATATATCACCTTTGATACGTTGGTGGGACTGGATATTTTCAATACTATCTAGAAGTAGTGTTATTTATTTTATTTGTAAACAAGTAAAATAAATTTGAAGTTTTATTTTTTCTTAAGAATATGTTGAATCGATTTATTAAAACTGTATCTATCGTTATATTCGTTTCCAGGTTCATTACATTTAAATATATCACCTACACACGTTGGCCAATAAGAAGGAAATTTTTCATTTAATTCGTGTGCCCACCCAAAATCAACTATTTTTATTTGACCATCATGAACTAATATTTCACCCGGTTTAATATCATTATGAGCACAATTATAAGATTCTAATTCGGATAGAATATTGTCTCGTTGTTCTTCCCATTTTTCGGGTAAATTTTTTGCATTTACATTTTCTCCGGCATATTCTAGTGTAACGGTTCGTGTAGAATCGTCGAAATAAATAGGCTTTGCAATATACGGACTATCTTTCAAAATAGTTAACCATTTTTTTTCATTTTGATAAACATTTATTTTATCATTATCACCCGTAGTAGTTATTTGTTTTGTAACTGATAAAATTGTTTTACTCCATACATCGTCTTTTAAAATTTTTTTCTTCGGTGAAGAATCTATTTTATTTTCCAATTCTTTTATGGACTCTTCTAGTTTGTTGATTTTTCTAATTAATTCGTTATTTTCATTATCATAATATTCGATTCGTATTCCTAATTCACGTAATTCGTATAAATAGTTAAAAGTTAACATTATATATATATTGACAGCATAAATTAAAAATTACTAAAACTTTAATTCATTTTGATTACCTAGTAATAACCTTATTTTAAGTTATGTTCAATTTCCAATAAGCGATTGAATTTTGCCACACGTTCTCCTCTGCAAGGACTTCCTATCTTCAAAAATTTCGCACCAATACCGACTGCTAAATCTACAATGTAAGCATGATTCGTTTCTCCTGAACGATGAGATACAATGACTTCTTTGCCTTCTTCCAATAACATGTTGGCACCTTCCACCGCTTCGCTAATGGTACCTATTTGGTTTACTTTTAAAAGCAATGTGTTAGCCCATTTTTCCCGAAGACCTTGCTTAATTAATCCGGGATTCGTAGTAAATAAGTCATCTCCTACGACCATAAGACGATCACCATACTCATGTGTAAATTTTTTCCAAGCTTCATAATCCTTTTCATGAAATCCATCTTCAATAGACTTTAAAGCAGGATGGTCTTCCATTAACTTTCCATAGTAACCAACTAACTGAAAACTGCTCAGTTTCAAGTCTTTTTCTACTTCATAGGTCTGGGTTTCTTCATCGTAAAATTCACTGGCAGCACAATCCAAAGCTATAAACACATCTTTATTAGGTACATAATCAGAAGCTTCAATGGCCTCTTCAATGACACATAAAGCTTCTTCTGCAGTGTAAATGGGGGGACAAAACCCACCTTCATCACCAATGCTTTTGGCTCCTTCTCCATATTTCGACACCAATATTTTCTTTAAACTATGGTATATTTCCACAACAAGTTTCGTTTTTTCGGAGACGGAATATCCATGTTTCGGATATATCATAAACTCTTGGATTTTCAATTCCCCTGTGACACTATGTTTCCCTCCATTAATAATATTTACCAAGGGAGTTGGTAAACGACGGACATCAATCGGTTCATGACGTGTTTTATAGATTTTGTCAAAATATTCATAAAGAGGAATTTTGAGTAAATTAGCTCCCACATCGGCCATACAAAAGCTCAAAGCCGTGGTTGTATTTCCTCCTAAGTTTGTTTTCATCGCCGTATTATCATAATCAATAAATTGTTTGTCACATTTCTTTAGGTCAGTGATCATATTATTTTTCAATACCATGACTTTATTTAACTGATGTACATTTTCTACTGCTTTAAAGACTGATTTACCGTGAAACTCTTTTGGATTTCCATCGCGCAACTCAAGAACTTCGGTGGAACCACAAGAAGCACCACTCGGGGAAGACCCTTTTCCAATAATACGATTGTTTTGACGATATACTAATTGTGCTTCAATCGTAGGGAAACCGCGACTATCAATGATTTGATAGGCAGATAGTTCATAATTATTTTCAAATTTAAATTCCTTTGTTTTGGGACAAATTTGAATAGGAACTCCCGTAGGTATTTCTAAACGTTCTACCGTCTTAGAATCTTTAATACCCAAGTGACAAAATAAAGCACGAATGGTGTTACCATGACTTACCATTAAAATATTTTTATGTTGATGTAATAAGGGAGCAATATGTTCATCGTAATATTTTCCGCACCGTTTTGCTACATCTTCCAAATTTTCTCCATTAGGAGGTCCATCAAAATACGAACGTCTCCATGTTTTTACTAAAGGTTCTCCGTATTCTTGCGCCAATTCTTTTTTATTTTTTCCGGTCAAATCTCCATAATCTCTTTCTTTTAGTTCTTCCGCTTGGATAAAATGAAGAATGTTTTTGTTTTGTTGTTGTTCACCAATAAGTTCACCGGTGTGAACCGTACGTTTTAAATCCGACGTAAAAATACGATACAAAGGAACAGACGATAAGAAATTCCCCACTTCTTTTGCTTCTCGAATACCTGCTTCACTTAGATCTATATCCGTAAAGCCCGTGAATTTATTTTCTTTGTTCCATTTAGATTCTCCGTGTCGTAATACAATAAAAACCATGGCTTATATTGTATCAATAAAAAAACGCATTTCAAAAAAAAATCATTCACTCTTTCTCTGCATCCTTCTGTTCTTTCGTTAACGAACCTAAATTTTGTATTGTTTTCAGTGCGGAATCCGGTGTAACGGAAATGGTATCAATATTTTCCTGAATTAAAAATTGACAAAATTCTAAACTATCCGATGGTTGTTGTCCACAAAACCCAACTTTAACTCCATGTTCCTTATACGTTTTAATGGCCATACGAATCATACGACGATAACTTAAATTTTCATCATTGGATAAATAGCAAATACGGTCACTATCACGATCCACGCCCAAGGTTAACTGCAACAAATCATTGCCACCAATAGATACTCCATCTACTAACGGACTAAATTTATCCGCTTCAATCACATTTGACGGAATTTCGCACATTAAAAATAGTTTTAATCCTTCTTCTCCTCTCTTCAAACCGTATTTTTCCATTTTATCGGTGACCAATGTACACTCTTCGGGTGTTCGACAAAACGGAATCATGACAACTACATTATGCATTTGCATTTTTTCTCTGGCATATTTAATTGCCTGACATTCTAGTTCAAACGCATTTTCATAATCTTCAGAATAATACCGAGACGCTCCACGCCAGCCAATCATCGGGTTTTCTTCCTTGGGTTCGTACAATTCACCACCAATCATATTTCGATATTCGTTTGATTTGAAATCAGACAAGCGAACAATAACGTCATTGGGATAAAATGCACTGGCAATTTTCGCAATCCCTTTTGCTAGACGTTTAATATAATACCATTTACCATCATCATAGTTTCCAATTACTTTATATACTTGTTCTCGCACATCTTCCGGAATATTCGGATAATTGTAAAGAGCAAGAGGATGAATTTTGATATAATTACTAACAATAAATTCTAAACGTGCTAATCCGACACCCGCATTTGGAATCAAGGAATTCTCAAAACTGCATTCGGGGTTGCCTACATTTAACATTACTTTCACAGGAAGATTGAGTTCTTTGGACAATTCCATTTTATCAATACGAAAGGGAAGGATTCCTTCGTAAATGAATCCAGTTTCACCTTCCGCACAAGACACTGTCACTTCATCTTGGTCATGAATAACCTCTGTCGCATTGGAGCAACCGACCAATGCGTTTAATCCAAGTTCTCTTGCTACAATTGCAGCATGACACGTTCGACCACCTTTATTTGTAATAATTGCAGAGGCGATTTTCATTATAGGTTCCCAATCGGGTGTTGTCATTTCGGTGACCAATATATCCCCTTCTTGGAATTTTTCGTATTCTTTCATAGATTCTAATACCTTCACCTTCCCACTACTAATTTTATCGCCCACGGCAACACCTTGAGTTATTACGGTAGACCGTTTTTCCAAGATATAATTCGAAATTTCTAATTGTGATTCATTGCTATGAACTGTTTCTGGACGCGTTTGAATAATATAAATACTGTGGTCGTTACCATCAATAGCCCATTCGACATCCACTCCACTTGGTTTTCCCAATAGCTCAGAATAAATTTGCTCGAGATGTAAGATGTAGCGACCTAGGGCAATGATTTGATGATTCGACATACTATAATTCAGTTTTTCGAATTCACTCGTTTCAATTTCATCCACTCCACCCTTTTCGCCATACACAATCTTCGTGTTTTTCTCTCCTTTTTTCTTAATAATAATAGGATCGGCAAGAATATCACGAATAACACGTTTATCCAAAATAAATTCATCAGGTTTTACACCACCCGACACTACCAGTTCACCTAAACCAAATGACGAATTAATGACAATTGCCTTATTGTAGCCCGTTTCAGGGTCTAAAGAAAAGGCAACGCCCGCACTTCCGATATCTGAACGAATCATTTTCTGTATAGCTACTGAAATCTTAATGTCCGCTAGTTGGATATTATGTGTTTTACGATAGGATACGGCACGGGTATTGAATAATGAAGCAAAACAATCTTTTACATTGTCTAATACTTGCTGGTCTCCGGATACATTTAAATACGTATCGTGTTGTCCAGCAAAAGACGCGTTGGGTAAATCCTCGGCCAACGCACTTGAACGAATAGCGACTTCCATATTTTCCATGTGGTATTGCTTACACAAGGCGTTATAATTCTTCACAATTTCATCTTCCATTTCTTTGGTAAAAGAACCACTCGCAACAATACTTCGCAGTTCTTCCGATTTTTCCTCCAATTCTTTCAAATTTGTTGTGTCTAATGTTGCCAAAATATCTTCAATGTTATTTTCCATTTTATTGTGAATGACAAAATCGTCATACATTTTCGTTGTAATTGCAAAACCATCACCAATTTTAAACCCAATTTTTTTGGAAATTGAATGCAATTCACCTAAAGAACTGCATTTACCACCAACTAGATGTTTGTTTTTGTAAGAACAATCTTTAAACCATATTATACTTGCGTTTTCCATATTTGTCATAATATAAACGAATAAATTAAAAATATTGGAATGTAAAAATATATTTTTATAATGGATATGACAAAACAAAAAGAAGAGATACAATGCGGGAAATGTGAAGGAACTGGGTTTTTAAAATATGAAATGAAATTATGCGAAGTATGTGATGGTATCAAATGTATATTTTGTAATAGTACAGGTTTAGAGAAAATGCCATATGACTTATGTAACACGTGTTATGGAGACGGGACAATTTATACTACAAAATCCACATAAGCTATTACTCAGCACCTAATTCTTCAACGGTTTAAAGAATTAATAGATGATAAAAACAATTCATTTGAAAGTAAAAACATAATCCAGAACAAATTAACCATATATACACCATTTATAACAAATATACAAATACATGTGATTTATTTGTATACAAAATTTATATTTTATATAAAGATTTACTTATTAGGACACCAATACGTCTTAAAACATACTTGATTTTTTTTGTCAAGAGTTTGTAATGTGGGGATTTTTTTACTGGCAAAAGTATACATACCAGGTGTATTTCGAATATATTGACCGTAAAACGCTTTCTTAGACGTACCCAAATAATTAGGACCATGTTTTAATACATTTTTTTTATGTTGTTCCTGGGAAATACCATCACAATTATTCACACAACGAGGACCGCAATTACAGGATCCTCCACATGGTTCCTTATATTCTAAATGATTATTGGGAAACCGAGTTTTGAATACAGGTTGGTAGGTATTATGGAAGGCGGGAATATAGGCAGGTAATTTATTCGGTACTTTATCTTCACAAATTACATCACACGCCTTTGGTGATGGGTCGGCTAATAATAATGCAATCCAAGCATCTTTCTGTTTTCGTTCCTCGTAAGGACTTAAATAAGTATAGTCAATATCTCTTCTTATCAATTCATCACGCAACTCGCTAATGGACAAGGATTCTATGTGAGCACAATATTGGGGTATCATTTATATATATTGAATATATTTTTTCAAAGTATATAAAATTGATTGAAATAGATAGTATATTCGTATTTCAAAACAAGAATATGAGTAATTCTGATAATCTCGCAAAACAATACCAACGCAAAACCGATAAACAGCACATTTTAGACAATCCCGATACGTATATTGGGTCAGTCGAAAATGTGGATGCAAACATGTGGGTATATGATAATGAAAAAGAAGCAATCGTTTGTAAATCCATCGAATATATTCCCGGGCTTTACAAACTATTTGATGAGGGAATTGTCAATTGTCGTGATCATGTTCTTCGCATGATCCATTCCCCTCTCCTACAAAAACAGTTTGTTTCCTACATTAATACAAATGTCGCTGAAGATGGATTAATTACTCTGAGCAATGACGGAAATGGTATTGATATTGCCAAACATCCGGAATATGATCTTTGGATTCCGGAAATGATTTTCGGCCATTTGCGCACTTCTACCAATTACGACAAAACAGAGAAGCGTATTGTTGGTGGTAAAAATGGATTTGGATTTAAACTCGTATTAATTTGGTCTACGTATGGACGCGTGGAAACAGTTGACCATGTCCGTGGATTAAAATATGTACAAGAATTCCGAAGTAATCTCGATGTATTGGAACCACCTGTTATTACTAAAGTATCCAAATCCTCAAAACCATATACAAAGGTATCGTTTCGTCCCGATTACGCTCGGTTTGGTATTCGTGGACTTACTCCTGATATGCTTGCACTCATCAAAAAGCGTGTTTATGATATTGCATCAGTAACCGATCATTCCATTAAGAAGGTAAAGATTGGTTATGGAGATGAACTGGTTCCCGTAAAAAATTTCCAACAATATGTAGATCTCTATATTGGGAAAAAGGATGCTACCAAACGTATTTATGAGGCACATGAAGACCGTTGGGAATATGCGGTGGCTATGGCTCCTTCACAAGAGTTTACACAAGTTTCCTTTGTCAATGGTATTTGTACCTTTAAAGGTGGTAAACACGTGGATTACATTATGAATCAAATTACACGTAAATTGTGTGATTACATTGAGAAAAAGAAAAAAGTCAAAGTATCTCCTACGGCCATTAAAGAACAACTCATCTTGTTCTTGCGTTGTGACATTGAAAACCCCGCCTTTGACAGTCAGACCAAGGACTACATGAACACTCCTGTTGCGAAATTCGGTTCTACGTGTGCAGTAAGCGATGGATTTATTGACAAGGTGGCTAAGATGGGCGTCATGGAAATGGCTTGCACCTTGTCTGAAGCCAAGGAAAACAAGCAAGCTAAGAAAACCGATGGAAGTAAGACCAAAAACGTTCGCGGTATTACCAATTTCATTGATGCTAATTTCAGTGGCACAGTTCGTTCAAAGGAGTGTAGTTTGATCCTTTGTGAGGGACTTTCAGCGTTGTCAGGTATCGTATCCGGTCTATCAAGTGAAGATAGGAACACCATTGGCATTTACCCCTTAAAAGGTAAGTTGCTCAATGTACGTGGAGAACAAGTCAAGAAAATCGCGGACAACAAAGAGATTACGGACATTAAGAAAATCCTCGGTTTAGAAAAGGGTCATGTCTATAAATCGATGGACGATGTTCACAAGCATTTGCGTTATGGTAAAATCATGGTGATGACTGATCAAGATTTAGATGGTTCTCATATTAAGGGACTTGCGATTAATCTATTTCATGCAGAATGGCCATCGTTGACAAAGTTATCCGGGTTCCTATCTTTTATGAATACGCCTATTCTGCGTGCAAAAAAAGGAAGCGAAACCAAGTTGTTTTATAATGACGGAGAATATGCAGAATGGAAACAAAGTCTCGGACCCAATGGAACAAAAGGATGGACCATCAAATATTTTAAGGGATTAGGTACATCCACTTCCAAAGAATTCAAGGAATACTTTGCTCATAAGAAAATCGTTGATTTCATGTATCAGGACAAAAGCGATGACCATATTGATAAGGTATTTAATAAAAAACGACCGGATGATCGTAAAACGTGGTTAGAAAATTACGATAAAAATGCGTATCTTGATACAAACCAAAAAGCAGTTCATTATGAAGACTTTATTAACAAGGAAATGATTCATTTCAGTACGTATGATTGTGCACGTTCTATACCCAATGCAATGGACGGTTTGAAGACGTCTTTGCGAAAAATTCTTTATAGTGCATTTAAACGCAAGTTAACAGCAGAAGTAAAGGTAGCTCAGTTTTCGGGTTATGTATCTGAGCATAGTGCGTATCATCATGGTGAAGCTTCTCTAAACGGTGCTATTGTAAACATGGCACAAAACTATGTAGGGTCCAATAACATTAATTTGTTGGAACCCAATGGTCAATTTGGTACAAGACTACATGGAGGAGATGATAGCGCATCGGAGAGATATATCTTTACCATGTTGAATTCACTTACTCGATTCATATTCCCGGAAGCAGATGATCATGTACTTACTTATCTAGATGATGATGGTACATTGGTAGAGCCCGAATTCTACGCACCGATTATTCCCTTTGCATTAGTAAATGGTATTTCGGGTATTGGAACTGGATTCTCTTGTTCAATTCCTCCCTTTCATCCCAAGGAACTGGTAACCTATTTGAAGGAAAAATTGTCAAATAGACCCAATAGGAAGACCAAATTTACACCTTATTATGAGGGGTTCAAAGGTACCGTGACACAATTGGAAGATAACAAATATTTGATTAAAGGTTGTTATGAAAAGACGGGAATCAATAGTATTTGTATTACAGAACTTCCTATTGGCACATGGACAATGCCTTATACCGCTTTCATTGAAGGATTGGTAGAAGGTGGAGTAGACAAGAATGGTAAGAAGGTACAAGCAACGCTTCGTGATTACAGCTCACTTTCTACAGAAGTAAATGTACAAATCAATGTCACTTTTCCACAAGGGAAAATTCAAGAACTAGAACAAATTGTAGACAGTACAACGGGCGTAAATGGATTGGAGAAAATGTTGAAATTGGCGACCACGGTTTCTACTACAAACATGCATATGTTTGACCATGATTGCAAATTGCATAAATACAAATCCGTATGTGAAATCATTGATGCATTCTACGATGAACGTTTGAAGATTTATGGCAAACGCAAAGCCTATTTATTGGCAGATTTAGAAAAGAAGTTGGTGAAATTGTCAAACAAAGCAAAATATATTATGGAAAATTTGAAGGGAACCATTGATTTGCGTCGTAAAAAGGCGGAAGAAGTTACACACATGTTAATGGAAAAGGATTACAAAATCATTGACGGAGATTTTAAGTATTTAATCAAAATGCCTATGGATTCCGTAACGCAAGAAAATGTGGATAAAATCATGAAGGAAAAAGAGGAATCTGAAGCGGAACTAGAAGTCTTGAGAAAAACAACATTGGAAACAATGTGGTTAAATGAATTGGATGTATTGAGTAAAGAATACGATAATTATCAAAAGAAACGTGTATTGATTCAAAGTGGTCAAGGTGAAAGTGTTAAGAAAGTTATGAAAAAGAAAGTTGTGAAAAAATCAGTTGCAAAAGGTAAAGCATAGAAATTCCTCCCATAACTAATACATCAGAATTATCAAATTTTTTATGAGTGATTAATTTTTCTAATCCCGCTATCACAACATTCCATATGAAAAAATAAAATATAGTTACACCTGTGCTGTGATAGACCATTTCAGTAGCATTATAGTTATAGAAAGGAAGGAAATTAATAATCGGTAGTAACACAGCTAATCCGACTAATGTAATGACTAGAAATCGCGTTTGATAACTTAACCCAAATTGTTTTTGAAAATAGAGGGAAATCATATTTAAAATGCCAAACCAAATAGGCATAATAATAATGTAATTGAAATAACTCAAGTTTAATTTACCAGTGTTTATCGCACCATTAACAAATTGATAGAACCAAACATATACAAAAAAACACGACGCAATAACAAATTGTAATAAATAATCCATATATATATATATATTACAATAAGAAAGGGATTTATTCCATCTTGTGCCATTTTATATCACAAGATTCATTTTTACACAGATTATGACTATCGTTCGTAATACTATCCCATACAGGTATTTCCGTAGACTCTTCTGAATTGCCCAAAACATTATGTTCATCAATTACACCAATTCCTAAAACATTATATTCCACATATAATTTATCTACCAAGTCCCGGAGTTTTGGATTCCTTAAATTGCCACATCGTAATAAATGATAATCCGTCATTTTTCGTAAATAATCTGGAAAGGACCAACGCGTTGAAATCGCTACAGTAATCGGGGTCTCATTGTATATAGCATGCCACCAGGAAGCAGGATTATATACAATTTCCCCGGGCTCAACTGTATATTCATAATAATCACAGTACTTTAACAAAGGGAACTTGGAAATATCAGTAACGCCGTGTTTGGAAAACCGACTTTCACTTGCATTGTAAACACCCGACTCGGAAAAATAAGGATAAAGCATGGGGGTATTATTTGGATTGAAAAAGGTCCAGGTCTTCTTTCCCTCAATATTAATGAAAAAATTATTTGTAAAGGCATTATGCATTTTGGTTCCAGAACCTTGAGTAACTCCTACAAACATCTGTTTGGAGTCCATGTTTCCATTACTTAGTTCATGCAATAATTTTTCATCCTCCTTCGACATTAAATCCTTGTATTTCTCAAATACATTGGTCACATTGGATATGTAACATTTGTTTTCTAATATTTTTCCAAATTCATCGATGACCTGTTTATCACAATAAGGTTCCGAAGGACTAAATAGCACTTTTTCATGTTGAAATAATTGCACTATTTTATCAAATTTCATATTTTCAAATACATCTAAATTCGTATCTCTTAAAACAAAGGGTATGTTTTTTTCTACGTAGTAACGTACTTTTTTAGCACATTCATGGTCCTTAACAGATACAATGGGTAGTGTTTTGGGTTTTGCATAAGGTACATTATTTTCCTCCAAATAGGCAAGCATCTTATCACATGCTTTTTGTACGTGTTCTTTATTTATGTCATTATGTCCCCCTGCTATCCGAGGAGCAATAGCTTCATTAAATTCTTCATAATAAGACAAAGGAACCGGTGTGTAAAATTCATCTTTCATATAACTACAATGTGCTTTATCTAGTTTCCATGTATTCCCACCTAAAGTCAATATATCGTATAATGCAAAGATGTAATAAATATATAAAGATTTGAAAAATTTGGGAAATAAATTATAAAGAATAATCACGCATACAATCCCTATAATTAAAAACTGTAAAATGGAATTCATGAATTTATATACTTTACCTTGATAATAAAAACTGTTTTAGAAAATTGATGGGCTTAACTAAATATGGATTTCCACAACTATCCGAAAATTAAGTATGACGTTTCTAGTGATTGCGTTGTTTGTCGTTGCTGTGATTATCTTTGTATCACTGGTCATTGAACAACATCGTATACATGTAAATGAATAAACATTTGGGTGAAAAATAGGAAAATAACTTCCTATTTTTCTCGTTCTGCTACTAGAGACCAACTTATACACCAACTACATAATATATGTAAAAGATCAATCCCAATGCAGTGATGTTTTTAGAGAAAATATCCAAAATATTGTAAAATATATTTTTTGTTAAATAAGGCATCAATGCTGCTATACCATATAGCATCCACAACAAAAACGTGGCATAAAAAAGAAGCTGATTCAAATTATTTGTTCCCACAAAATTCATAAAGATGGTATAAAACGATATGAAAAAGCCTACAAATCCCAATGCAATATTTACATAGAAGTTGCCTTTTTGAACTTCCGCTAAAAATCCAAAAAACAACATGGCTAAATTTGCAACCACAATAGTAATGATGGACGTAGATTCGTTTTTCCAAATAGTTAGTAGGTCAACCGTTTCTGTATCACGATGATTGATGTAATACATGAAACACGATAAGGAAAGTAACATAGCAGGTGTTGTAAATACCCAATCTAAATATCTTACCCACGTTATTTCTCCCATAGGTTTGAAAGTGGAAAAGAGTAACCATGAATAAAAAAATATTTCTATTAGCTGAACTCCATTTTCTACCAATAGAATTTTGTTTAAAATTTGGTCTTTTTCTGGTAAAGGAATACTAACCGTATAAAGACACATAATAAAAATAATAATTTGGACCATTAAGGAAAATAATCCACTATTGTTCATCCATTTCCCAAGTGTTTCCTCGTTTTTCATTCTATATTATGTGTTAATAAATATTTTGAAATATATTAAACACTTCCATCCTATATTTTTAGGATGTTTTCAACAAAATTATTAAATGTATCACATGTAAATTATTTGTTAACCAAAGCAGAGCAAATGAAACTCGGTAATTTCATATTCAAAAAATTCATATTGGTCAATGCGTTTTTTAAACCGAGTACACGTACCGCACTTTCTTTTGAAAGTGCAACGTACCGTTTAGGAGGAAATGTAATTACGTTTAACAAATATGTATCCACTAGTAAAGAAAATTATAAAGACATCATACGCAATTTAGGATGTTATGGTGATATATTAACGATTCTTCACCCTGATAAAGAAGCTGTGAAACAGGCGAGTAACATTTCGCGCATTCCATTAATCAGTGCGGGGGATGGGGAAGAAGAACATTCAATACAATCCTTAGTAGACATTTTTACAATTCATGAACATTTACAATGGCTTCATTTCCATCACCCTCTCGTGTATCTAGAACAAAATCATCATCCTCACTCATATGAACCCTACAATATTTTGTTTGTAGGAGATATTTTACATTCACATTCCATTCATTCTCTCCTTCATTTGCTTTTATTATATAAGCCTTTTAATATTTATTTGTTGCCTTATAAAGGTTGCGAACCAGAAGAAACTATGGTTTCCTTACTCCAGAAGAACAATCTAGATTCGGATAATCCCATAGTCCTCACTAAAGAAAATATTAATTGGGGGAAATTTGAAATCGTTTATTGTACTCGCCTTCAAAACTGTGAAGATGATACGGAGAAAAAACCGGATATTATTTTGAACAAAAAAATATTGAATGAAATGTCCAAGACGTCTATTGTATTACATCCCCTCCCGCGAAACGAAGAACTACCTACCTCAATAGACAGTAATAGACGATGTGCGTTTATCGAGCAAATCAAAAATGGCGTCTTTGTACAAATGGCTTTATTAGACGCCTTTCTTCAAGATGGCGACTTCGAACAAAAAAATATGGAAGTGAATATTAACACCTTTGACCTTGTATAAAATTGATAGGCTTTATTTATTCCATAGGTCATCATCAACCTTACCATCATGATTAGTATTACCATTCCCACCGTTTTCAAAACCATTGTGCGCGACTATTTTGGCGAGAATGCCATTGCTTCCAACCAGGATCCCGATTCCGTACTTCATTCTGAACTAAGTCATCTCAAGGAACAATTGCAAATGATATTGCACAGCAATGACGGTCCTCTTCTACATTACTTTATAGAAGAGTTCATATCATTCCTACCAAACGACCTCCAGTTTTATATGCAAGACATTTGGAGTGAATTGATGAATAAAACCATTTGTTTAAATGTAAAAGAAGACATCTCTTTTGGTATTCATGACATACTCCTCCTTAACAAGGTCGTTTACAATGCCATTTTCATCCTTGAACGCGATTTTAAACAGTTTGGAAAAACCGAAACCGACCAATCCCTTCATTCTATTTACAAACTCATGGACTCCTGTATGGTATAACACTCTTTATAAAACAAAATAAAAAAAGAATAACTATATTTCCTATAGTTATTTTTTATGGAATGGTCATTCGGTCAAGACCGTATGTTATCTACAATGGAAACCTTATTAAATCCCAAACGTACAACGCGTTATTTTTGTTGTTGTTTTCCACGGAAAATTAATGTAAACAAGTAAAAATCTCTTTATAATATAGTTTATAAAGAAATGAGTATTGTAAAGAAATCGGAACAAGATATATACGACCTCCTTCAAACACCTATTATTCATGAGGGACGGAAAAATAAATACGCCGAGGTTCTAACCCCCTTGAAATTCATTGACGAGATTTTGGATGCTATACCGTCTTCTGCGTATAAAGAACCCTCATGGAAATGGTTGGACCCGGCCGCCGGAACCGGACGGTTCTTCTTGGCCCTTTATTTACGTCTTTTGAAGGGGTTAGAAAAAGCAATTCCCTCGTTAGAAAAACGGAAATCACACATAATCGAAAACATGTTGGTAATGGTGGAATACAATAAAAAGAATGTGACTCTTTTGAAAGAATTGTTTGGGAAAAAGGCGAAGATTATTCACGGGGATTTCTTAACACAGGATTTTGAAAACGCGTCCTTCAACGGTATTTTAGGCAATCCTCCCTTTCAAATGTCCAAGAAAGAGAATTACAAGGGAAGCGTCGGAAATCGTGTTTTATGGCCTTCTTTTATTAAACGTGTCTTGGAAAATGGATTATTAAAACCCGATGGATACTTTGGATTCATAACACCGAGTTCATGGAGACGTCCTCATCACCCTTTATATAAAGTAATGGTCCAAGACAACCATCTTAAGTATTTGCACATTTTCAATAAAAAAGCGGGTCTTAAGGAATTAGGTGTACAAACCCGTTTTGACGTCTATGTTATTCAAAAGGTAAAATCGTCTAAACCGAGTAAAATAGTGGATGAATTAGGGAAACCCCATGAATTAGACCTGGCGTCTTGGCCTTTTTTACCGAATTACGCCTATGGTTCGTTTCGCAAGATAATGGTTCCTGAAGAAAAAGGGTTGACCATTCTGTTTGATTCCTCTTGTTATGATGCAAGGAAACTCAAAGGAAAAAAAACGAAGAAACACCATATACCCGTCGTTCATAATATTACCCGAAAAGGATTGGGACTAAAGTATGGAAAAGACAAATGTGCATCCCTCCACAAACCCAAATTATTGTTGAATTTCAATGAAAAACAATACCCAGTGGTGGACTCTCTTGGAAATTACGGAATGAGTCAACTGACTTTTGGTATTCCGATACAAAATAAAAAGGAAGGAGAACAATGGAAAAAGGTTATTGAATCGCCTTTTTTCCAAGAGATACTAGAAGCATCGAAATGGAGCAGTTTTCAAACGGATTATCGGATGTTTTCGTATTTTAGTAAAAATAGAAGACTTTATCAATAATATGTTTTAAGGAAATTCTTAAAACATAATTCTTTGAGATATTGTATATAAATTAACGACAACGACGATTCGATTTTCTTCGGTTCTTTCTTGATTTACCCTTTCGTGATTTTTTACTCTTTCGGTGGCGACGAGATTTACGTTTACCGCCCTTGGATTTGTTAAGCGTTTTTTCTTCCATCTCTTTCTCTTTCTGGTCCAATTCCTGTATCTCTTGCTCTTTGTAATTGTTTACTTCTGTGTCTGTTCTACGAGCACACACATATAGTCTCTTTTTACCATCATGTCCGAAATCGGATATTTTACCAATGGAATAACGGGAGTTGGAAACCGAATCATCAACAAAGAGTTCGTCTTTAAATTTCTCTAGTTGACCATGCTTTCTTTTCTCGTCTCTTTCTTTTTTTATCTCTTTGAGTGTTCCAAGCTGTATTTCACCTTTCTCAGATGTATAACATAATACATCCGCATACTCGTCTATAAGACCCTTCTTATATTCATCCGTCTCCTCGTCTCTAGGCTTCTCCACATCGTATACACCATAGTTAAGTCCAGCATTTAAAATAACCTTTCGACCTACCTTATTCTCACTCATATATATTATTTAAACATTATGTTTTAAGGAAATTCTTAAAACATAATTGCAAAATTTTTCTCAGAAAAGGAAGGTTCTAAAGGAAACCTGGGTTTCCTTTATTTATACAAAAGGAAAAGGTTCCAAGGACTTGAAACAGCGATCATTTTGTTTGGGCAATTCCAACGGAACGACTAAACTACTACTATCTTGCAAATATTTCAAGTATCCCATTGCTTCTGCATAAACATTGGGAACTGCATATTCCCATACAGCTTCATTCAAACGTTCAATTTGTCCGGGTATATTGTCAGGGTGAAACTGCGCATATTGAAGGAACATATGACGCATAATCGTTTTCAACACATCAATATTCTGTGGAGAAATAACCAATTGTTTTGGTCCGGATAATTTATATACACCGGCACGTAATCCATTTTGAACCATTTGAACATTCTCTTTAGAGAAAAAGGCCTGGGACAAAGCATTCTCTTCAAAATCATTTTTCAAAGGATCACGATATTCGGTTGCTTTATTTTTCACAGCAATTTTCTCATACATTTCAAACCGAGCATTGGGATTTTCATTGATTTCTAATGTATTCACCCGTCCATTATATTTCATGGAATCATATAAAATACTCGTTTGGGTACTATTGTAATGTGAATAATCTTTGGACATCTATAATTTAGAGAGAGAGAAAAATAGACACCTCTTTCTTAAAAGATCAGATGATTTTTATTTATTTGAATAATGTATATGGATTATTTTCGAATGGTAGTTTTAACAATTGCGGTTATCGTATTAATTCTATTATTGATATTTATTGGCATCCTATTATCAAAAGGCGGAAGTAATAAGGCATGGCCTCCTACGTATAATACATGTCCGAATTATTGGTTAACTTCGGTAGATGGAAGTGGTTGTATGGTCCCCAGAAATCTCGGGGCTAATTCCCTAAATATAGGAACCATCTATGGAAATCTTCCAAGTGATTTACCAGGTGAAGGAGAACCCTTAAGTACAAAATTCGTCAATTACAATAACCCAAATGCTTATGTTGCAGACCCCAGTGGCAATTATATTGCTTTAGACAAATTCAGTGGCATTTGTCAGAAACAATGTTGGGCAAATCAATTTAACGTTGTATGGGATGGTATTAGTAATTATAACAACTGTAGCTCTACTAACTGTTCCTAAATATAGATTCGTACATAAGAATCTATATTTATTTGATGGAATCACATAACTCTGTTATTTGTATGAATTTATCATGAGCTAAATCGGTACATTCGGAATTCTTGTCCGGGTGTAGTTTTAACAGTAATTTCTTATGTGGTTCTCCTTTCTTTTTACAAAAATCACCTTTCGTGTTTTTATTCAATGTTCGGGGCAAGTCTACTCCGTCTGCGGGACAATTGCGATTTTCGTCCTCTTCTTCTTCTTCGTCTACTTGACCTTCTTCTTTTTCTTCAGGGCGATTTCGTTTTTCTCGTTGAGTAGGTTTAGGAATATTCATTTTATAATGGAATTTCACGACCTTTGGTTCTTTTCCTATTAACATAGATTTATGTTGCACAGATATCTGTTCCTGTACCAAAATAGATTCATTATAATAACTTTTCTTTTTGTCCATTTTTTCTTCTACATACATCGTTTCATATCGCATCAAGCGAAGATTTTGAAGAGCAGGGAGCAAGTCGGTTTTCAACATGTCCATAGCAGCAATCAATATTTCACGATTTTCCTTTTCTTGGAATTCATCTAATAATAACTGAATCTGTTGTTGAATTTCATACACTTTTTCCTGTTTTTTGTTTATTTCATGGTCCCTTTGAACATTATTGTAGACTTTATCATATTTCTCTAAAGTTTCTTTGTGAAGATTTCTTTCAACATTAAATTCTTCCAATGTTTTCTTAAATTTCATTCCTGTATCGACTTCCCCTACATATTTGAATAAACTATCCATTTTCAATATGATGATGTCTTCCTTTTTCCTTTCCATTTCGTCTTTCTCAAGTTCCATTAAATCTTGTAAAGGAAAATACTCTCCGCGGAAAATCTGGATATCCAATTCACATGGTTGATTCTTATTACCACAAACAGCGTAAAAAGTATCGTCTTTTGTGAAAAAATGAGTGCCCACATTTCGCTTGCAATACACACAAGGTTCTTTTACTTGTTGAGCGAATTTGCGACCTTCTTTCTTGGAATTTGCACGGTGAAAAGCGTTTCGCTTCTTTTGTAACAACTTTTTATCATAGGCATTCTTCAATTTAAAGTAAATATAAAGAGCATCTAAAAATTCAACTCGGTCTTGCTTCCCTTTCTTTGGGTCCCCCTCTCTTACGACTTCGGTGAAAGGATTGTTTTCCATTTCAATCTGTTCTAAACTATTTGGAACGTGTTCTAAAATCAATAGGGGATTATTGCTCACATTTAATTGTTTTAAGGATTGGGCTTCCTTCAAACTCAATTTCTTCAAAGCATTGTTTTGAGCGAACAACGTTTCTAAACTAGAAGGTAGATCAGTTAACATACTCAATTCATTGTCATAAATATTTAGGACGTTTAAATTGACATAACCCTTGGCACTAAATTTCTTTATTTTATTGTTATTGATTTTTAAATCCTTTATGGATTCGGGTAGGTTTTCCAAGTGCTCGAGTTGTTGATGGGTACATTCTAAATAATGCACTCCTTCAGGTATATTTCTCAATCCTGTTACCCCTCCATTTTCTAAAAAGATAATACTATTTACGTGAATAAAACCCTTGTCTTTTAAAATAGATAAATCCAAATCACCATATAACACACTTTCGATTTCAAGAGACGTTGTGTGATAGGGGTCTAAAGTGTCCAAATAACTCTCCAAATCAATTTGTCCATTATTCATATTTGATTCATCAAAATCAATTTCTTCTTCAGTATCACTCATAATATAAATTAAAATCATATTATAAATTGGTTATAGGCGAAGTCAATATATTTTTCTGTTGATCTTGATAATACCTTATTTTGGATAAAACGGCTTGTTGATCCATGTACATTTTCTTTTCTTTTTCATATTGCGTTGGTTTTTTGCGATAACTATAATATAATGCTAAAAAGACGATGACAACAAATCCGACTAAAATAACCAAATTAAAAGCGCGAGAATAATACTGAACACGTTGTTCATGACATTGTTTCAAAGTCTCTTGTAAATTTGCAAAAACATTACCTTCAATGAGTTTGGGTCCTTCCTCCATAAATATATTGTCCTTAGAAAAATTGCTTTCAATACAAGCGTATATTTATTGTTCAAAATATATAGCTTTACTTTATAGATGTCTTTAGTAGTTGGATATATTGTAACTGTCATTGCCTATATTATTCCTTTAACATTGGTTTACCATTTTGTTTATAATAGAGGTGGGGGAATAATAACATTTATTTTCTTATTCTTAATGACTTATTTAATTGGGTTTTTAGCATGTCTTCTTTTTTATAGAATGGCGATATTAGGCGAAAGTGGGAAAATCGCACAAATGGCTCAATCCACTGTGGTAAAAATCGCAGGAACTACATTTGCCGCCTACATGATTGTAGGAATCACTATTTTCGCGATTGGTATTAATAGGAGTTTAGTAAAAATATTTGAAAATACAATCGGATTTTCTTACATACAGTTGTTTGGAGCCAATTCGTTTGCAAATAAAATTTTCAAAAGTCCTTTGAAACCTATGCAAGACATTAAAGAAGGATCGAACAATGAGTTTAATTACGGATTTTTATTAACTGCATTGAATTCCGAAAATATACAAAAATTTATTACCTATTATACGGAAGGCTGTAAAGCCGAAAAAAGTGCACAAGAAACGGGAACTGCTCCTGGGAACCTTCCTTTAAATTTCACAATGGAATTTGAAAATCAGGAAGAGATTCACAAGTTAGAAGAATTTATTTATACCAAACATCGTATTGGGCATTTTACTTGGGTTTATATTACTTCTATTTTAGCACTTACTATTTCGTTTATTTCCATGTCTATGTTTCAACAATAAATTATAATAAAATCTAGTTTTATTATAATGGAAAAGAACCCTAAAAGAAAGATTGTTGGAGAAGGAACATATGGTTGTGTTGTGGAACCAGCTTTAGAATGTAAAAAGCCAGAAAATTATGAAAACAAGGTATCTAAAGTAATGAAGAAAAAAGATGCATTAGAAGAGTTAAAAGAATATGAACTTCTAAAGTTGATTCCTGATATTGATAAATATACAGTCAATATTCCTGTTTTATGTGAACCCAAATTAGGTCTTCAATTTTCAACCATCGTAAGAGAGTGTAGAGGAAACAGGGTGCGAAATGCTTATAAAGAAAACCAAAAAAACTTAGCCATTTTATTAATGGAAAACGGTGGGTTAGACTTGAACAACTTTACAACCAATATATTTCCAAAATTAGATATTAACGATCAAAACAAGTTCTTAACGTCGATTCTTGATGCTATTAAAGGTGTTCAGTTCTTCAATAAAATGGGTATTATTCATCAAGACATTAAAGGGGGGAATATGGTGTATAACCTTAAAACTAACAAATTGAAATTCATTGATTTCGGATTAATGATAACGAAAGAAAAGTTTATTCGATCGAGTGGTCGTAATCAAAACAGTTTTGCACAAACATGGGATTATTATCCTCCGGAGTTTAGTTGTGCCAATTGGTCGGATTTTGATGATTTGGATAAATGTATGCAATATCGTAATGATTACAATGAAAATAGAGAGCCTGATTATGATGCGTTTATTAACGATATGGCCAATACATTTGATTCCTATTGTTTATCGTTAGCCCTTAAAAAACTTATGACCCGTTATCTTCCTATTGGTTATCACGAAGCCAGTCCTTTTTTCAAAGAAGCCAAGGAATTATTTAAAAAATATTGCGATGAAAATTTGATGGATCGCTATGACAACTTAGATGATCTCATGAATGACTACCGCAAATTACTTAAAACATACGGTATGTACAATAAAGATGCACCGACTCCTTCCAAGAAAATTATTGAAGAAGCTGAAACATTGTCTCTCAAAAGTGATATCTTTGCTTCTCCGATTATACCCAATTGTCCACCTAAAAGACCGGATTACAATCAAAAAACAAAGAAATGTATGCCTGCATGCAAAGAGGGTAAAATCCGCAACGCGAATTTCCGTTGTGTTACTAAAAAACAAACACCCCAGAAAAAATCAAACCGCACACAAAAAATAAAAATTTCGAAAGAAGAGCAATGTAATAACAGAAACAAAGAATACAATCCACATACAAATCGTTGTGTAGCACCATGCAAGCCCAACCAAATGCGCAATGAAAAATTTAAATGTGTGTCGAAAAAACGAAGAACAACCCTATTCGATTTTCCGAAAATGACATCTACGAAAAAATCCAGTAAAAATAAAACGTTGAAGACCTTGAATCAGCCTCCTAAGTCGGGTATTCGAACCGTAAGTCAATAAACATGGAAAAACAAATAAAGACAAGTCATCTAAAGACAAGTCATTATAATACAGTATAATGAATTGGATTTTGCTTCTCAGCCTAATGGGCTATTGTTTGTGCAAAGAATACAAGGCGGTTGACCAAATCGACCTCAACGAATA
>CERI01112782.1_pt1 | contig 22474 bp, 18 predicted proteins | sample 350261 | NCBI WGS metagenome assembly CERI01 (sample SAMEA2620979, study PRJEB7988) | marine metagenome | isolation source: saline water (ENVO:00002010), including
ATTCATACCCCACCAGGTAAAGCAAGTATTACTATGATTTCTGGAACGTTACTCAAAGACAATACTCTTACATCTTCTGAAAATTTAATAAATCACAACTTATTGACAACAGAAAATCACGTAAAATCAAGAATTGGTGTATTTGATAATTCTGACTATGTTTCACAAGAATTAAATGATAAAGTTCAGCATGGTAACGGTGTGTACTTTGAATATTACTCTCAAAGTAATGCTGATGAATATTCTAATTTAAGTGTTGTGTTACAAAAAAATAATCAAGTTACTGAACAAATTTATCAAACAGATTGGAATACAGATCCAATGAACGGTAAAGGTGCTAGTGGAAGAGTGCTTAGAATAGGTGAACAAAACTCTTTTGTATTAAAATGTGGTAATCTTCCAAATACTAAAATATCAGTAGGTTGTATGGATCATGGTTCTGTTATTATTGTTCACGAATTTGATGTAGAAGAAGAAGATTTTAATTGGTATTCTAAATTACCAATAAGATGGGAACTTTCACAAGAAAATACTACTGATACAGAAATAACTGACTCTTCTTATGAGTTAATACAAAATCGTGCTGTTGTTATATCAAATGAAAGTTATTATGCTGAAAAGAAATATGTAAGTACAATAACTACTAATTTTACTAAAATATCAACTGTTGCTGACAAACATGTTTTATTTGAAATTAAGTTAGATGATAGTCATATTCGTTCTAAATTAAAATTACTAAAAATAAACATTGTTAATGTTTATGAAGGAACATCCGTTTTATCCTGGAAAGTAATTAAGAATGGTACATTACAACATTATGACTTTCAAACAGATATAACATATGACAGCGAAGGTTATGAACAATCTACAACATCCGTATCTAACGATGAAATTGTAAATTTGGATGATACCGATGTAGTAACTGGAAAATATATACCTAATTTATATAAAAAATCAAAAGCTAGTATATTTTATATTGAATCATCTATTAGTTCTAATAACAATACATCTAATTATATTACTATAGAAGAAAATACAGGTGAGGTTGTTGCATCAGGATATATTGCACAAAATTCTCTTACTGAAATTGATTTAACTAATCAAATGAATGTATTATTCGCTAATATTGCTGGATATTCTGATAGATTAGCCTTATTAGTTGAATACATAAATTCACCTGCGGAATTACAAGCAAATATTACTTGGGAAGAATATGAATAAATTTATTCATATCGTCTTTGGGAAGAATATGAATAAACTATTCAAATCGTCTTTGGGAAGAATATGAATAAATTTATTCATATCGTCTTCTTCTTTGATTTTGTTGTTTTATAACTAATTCATTTTCTAAATCATTGAATTTTGAATCAAAATATTCATCTTCAATATCACTTTCATCTGTACTAGATTCTTCTTGATATTCTAATGAGTTGTTTATATATCCCATATAATTTGGATCATAATTAGGATTTAATTTGAACGAATCAAATGTTTGTTTTTGTATTGGACGTAAAAATTTAATAGCAATCAAAAAATGTAAATCAATATTTTTGAAATCGTATAATTTTCCGTCTGATTTTCTTTCAAATCTAAATTTCAATTTATTTAATCTTCCTATTGGATGAAATTCTTTATATACAATAGAATAAAAATCGGTTCTACCTGCAGCATAACCTTGTACATCAATATTCAATACACCTAAACCTGGAGAATAATCTTTTACATCATAACTTCCACGAACGTGATTTTCTATTTCATCACAACGCATTATAATATAGTTTTGTGATGCTAAATTTAACATTCCTGGAGACGTTAAGAAAAATTTAGAAATCAGTTGTACATTTATTTTATAATTTTTAGCATTACTATCACTATATACCAACGCATCATATAATATATATATCTTTCTTTCTGAATTCAATCTATTTTGTATTTGTAAACTGCAATAATATATACTTTGTTCCACATTAGCATATGAAAATATACTAAACTCTTGATTATCATTGGTATATTTTAAACAATATTTTGCTTCTTCATCATCATATTCATAACTCATATATATTGAATACACATGTTCTGTCCTTTGTGAATCTTTATATAATCTTAATATAAATTTATCATTGATCTCATCTAATTCACTATCTAATTCCTGTATATATATCTGTAAATTTTGTATATATCCCATTCTTTCTGTAAAATCTATAGCTTCTATCTCAATTTCAAATTCATAATTATTTTTGTTTGTATTATTTACTTCTTTCTCTTGAGGTTGTAAGGAAGAATTAATATACTCAATCCTTGTTTCATATAAATAATCCAAATCTATTATTGGTTTTGAAATATATATATATTCATAATTCTTTATTTCTGATATATCAACAAAATATGAATATCCTATTGTTATTTCTTCTACAATATTGTTCACGAAAAATAATTCAAAATAATATGTATTATTTTGTTTCAATATAATATATTGGTTTTCTCTAAATTTTAAAAATGCATTTTCATTTTGTATTCTAAATTCAAAAAAAGATAAATTTGTTTCATCATACAAACTTGTAGATATTAAACTATCAAATATATATATACCATTATCATTATCATATATTTTTACACGATATTCTGTACCTGTCTCATATGGTAATAATGATGAATATAAATGAACATCTAATAAATATGTTTCCATCCCAAATTCAGGGGTATGTACATATTTATATACCTGTTTATGTAATGATTTGTTAAAAACAGTTACATCTGTTAACGGAATCGTTGAAAACCCTAAATTTGCACTATTAAATACACCCAAATTAGTTGTCTTTTTAGTTTTGTATGCTGTTAAATTAGTTAAATTACGATTTAATTTAGAATTAATGTTCATAACTTTTTGAAATGTCAAATACTTTTTATAATCATTTGCACGAGGATATTGTTCAAATCCAAGTAAACTTTTCATAGAAATTACATTCATATCCATAAAAAATGGCTGTAATTTTGTAAATCTAGGAACTGGATAATCCTCATTTAAACGTATATATGGAGTATCTATATCATCTCCATTATCCATAATTATCTGTGACGTATTAAACTTATTATATAGTTGTGAGTCTATTGCTTGAAAAAATGAATCTCCTGTTGAAAAGTCTTGTGGTTTAAAAGAAATTTCATAAACATTATCAGAATAGTTTTTGAACATATCATATCCAACAACGTATGATAGCTCGTTATTAATGTCCTCTTCTATCATAAACATTGTTCTAGGTATAGTTGTATCTAAAACATTAATTCCATACACAAAATGAAATGGTTCTATAAAATCAATTTGAAATTCTGCAACATGAGGATATAATTTTCGATCTCGTTTGGCACTATCAATCAACAGTATAATATTTTCCTTTGTACTGTTTTCATATAAATAATTTATATCTTCTATAGTCATTTTATGTTAATCCCAATATATATTTTAAATATAATTTTCTATGAAATAAAGACCTTACTCATTCTATTATCATATTCTTGATTAATATGCTCTTGTTCTTTCAAATTATTTAACCGTTTGTGTTCTTTTCTTTCTTTTCTTCTTTGCATAGTTTCGTACAATTTTTTTTCGTCGTCATTAAGAGAAAAATTTTCATTTTCTCTTTTTGCTTTTAACGTTTCTATATTTTTATAGCTTTCGCGTATAGATACTTGATTTTCATCAATCAACTTTCCTGTTGTGTGAGCTACTTTATAATCCATAAATTGTAAATCTTTCTTGTCATCATTTCTTCCAGAATAATCTTTAATTCTACCAACACCTAATTCAGTATAGTTTAATTTAGATAAATATTGAGGTTCTGGTTCTGTATATTTTTTTAATTCATAATTTTTTGTATTTGTTTTAACATCTGTTTCTTGAATAAAGTTTTCATATCCTCTATCAAATATTGGATCAGCCATTTTATTTTCTTCAAAAACTTTATTAAACTTCTCATTGAACGAATCGTCTGTGGTACGAACTTGTGTTGATTGTGTTTTACTAAATTGTTTATGTCCTGTCTTCAATTCATGATATGATTTATCTTTATTATTTATATCATTAAACACTATCTTAAAACTATCATTCAAAACATCAAATAAATATGCAGAACCACCCTTATCAGGATGATATTTCATTACCAAATTTTTATATTGTTTTTTCAAATCATGTAATGTACATTTTTGAGGCAAATTTAATAATTTATAGGCATCGCTTTTAGAAATTTTAATATTACCAGACATCTTTTAAAAAATATTTATTTAAAAATGTTTAAATCAATGAAAATTAATGGATGAACTTGATTTATATGAAATATTAAATGTTGATAGATCTTCTACTAAAGATGATATAAAATCTCAATATAAACGTTTAGCAAAAACATATCATCCCGATAAAAACAATGGTGATGATTCTAACTTCAAGAAAATTTCATATGCATATGATATTCTACAAAATGAATCAACTAGAAATGAATATGATAAAAAGAAATACATCAACGAAGATGTTGTAAAACAGTTTTTCACTGATATTACGAATATCGGTGTTCAAAAAAAAATAATAATCAAAGTCAATGATATTGAGATACTTTATGGATGTTACAAAACGTACACTATTGATAACGACGAAATGTGTACTCATTGCAACGGAACAGGAATTAATGATTATAAAAAAAATGTTATCATTTGTAGAGAATGCAAAGGTAATGGGACTATTAATATTTTTTCATCAAATTTACCATGCAATAGTTGTTTTGGTAAAGGTAATTTTATTTTGAATAATATAAACTGTAAAATATGTAATGGAACAAAAAAAATTTCAAATCCAATTACTAATAAGATTTATATAAAACCTGGTATAAAAAATAATAAAACAATTGAAATATCCCCACAAGTATTGATTATTGTAGAACATTCTATAGATAACAATCATATTTTTTTTAATAATAATGATGTACATTTGAATGTAAGCATTACATGTAATGAACTTCTATGTGGTTTTCAAAAAAATATAAAATTCGGACATGAAAATATTTGTTTAAAATCAGACCATATATTTGATTTTCAAAAGGATTTTGTTAAAGAAGGAAAAGGGATAATGAACTCAGGTAATCTTGTCATACATTTCAAATTAGATTTAGAAAATGTAGATACTCGTATATATTCTAAAATAAGTAAAGCATTACGTAACATATTACATATTTCATTTGATTCTTTTCAAGATAATTCTGCTGAAATAATACATATTAACTAAAATAGATAAGATAAGTATAATCCATAAATATAAAGGTATTTTATTTGTTATTTTTTCTTTTGTATCACATTTAGTAACACATGGCTTACATATATATTGAGTTAAATCGTCAGAATTATACATTGTAAATGCTTTATCTAATGGCATTTGTGTTTTATCTAATTGTTCATTTACGATATTATGTAATTTTACAGTCCATGTAAATAAACTGTTTCTATCTTTTAACATACTTGCATGTAATGGATGTTTTTTTAAATTTTCAACTAAATGTTCACTACAAATAACACATGGAAGAATTTTATGTAAATTAGTATAAAAAGTGTGGTAATCTTTTTTCTCTTCTTCACTAGGATTATCGGGATATCCTAATGCTATAAGATGCAAACTAATCCATACAAATTTTCCCCATTTTGTAGGATTCATTTTTTAATTTCAAGTGAGGAAATATTTAAAACAATATAATATATATGTACTTTATGGGACGATGGAAACAAATAAAAAAGATATTGTATGTATAAATTGTGGTTTAAATGGCCATACATCAAAAAATTGCAACTATCCAATTACCAGTTTTGGAATCATTTTACACAAATACGTAAATAACAAAATATATTATATAATGGTTCAAAGAAAAGATTCTTTGTGTTTTACAGAGTTTATAAGAGGTAAATATGATATTAAAAACATTAAATATATTTTGAAACTCATATCAAATATGACTTTAGATGAACAAAAACGATTAATTGAACACGATTTTGATCATTTATGGTCTGAAATGTGGGTAAATAACACAAACAACATGAAAAAAGAATATAATGTAAGTAAAAATAAATTTAATAAATTAAAAACAGGATACAAAGTCAAAAGTAATGACGAAATTTTATTCATTGATTTGAGTTATTTCATTTCAAAAAATCAATATATATTAGAATCAGAATGGGAATTTCCAAAAGGACGTAGAAAATTACATGAAACTGATCTACATTGTGCATTACGAGAATTTGAAGAAGAAACAAATATTAGAAAATCATTAGTACTTATAGATGATTGTAGTAAGCAATACGAAGAATTATTTATTGGGAAAAACAAATTACGGTATAGAAATATTTTCTATCTTGGAACTTATATCAAAGAGAACATATTTGATAATTTTTTTGATAAAAATAATTCAGATCAAATTAAAGAAATACAGGATGTAAAATGGTTAGAATTCAATGATGTCTGTGTCAAAATTAAAGATAAAATAGAAAAAGTAGAATTGTTTAAAAGATTACATCAGTATGTTTTAAAAACTAAATTATATATCAATTAGAAATAAAAATGAATACATTTGAATTAAAACCATTCAATGAAAAAGATTATATAATTTATTCTGTACCAGGTGATGGTGATTGTGCATACACATCATTTATTAAAGCAATGCTTCGTTTTTATCCATCTATTGAGGTTCCTAGTACTTCAAAAGCATTAAGAAAAATATTATCCGAACAAACTCTACCTTCTGAAGTAAAAGAACGCATCATCAATAATGATTGGGCACAAGACGAAGAATTACAACAAATGGTAGAACTATATGAAGTGTGTTTAAGCGTTTGGTCTGAAGGACAAGAAAAATGGTTTTATTTCGTTCCTTCTAGTATACCTTTATCTAATTTAGGATTACAAGGTTGTAATAAAATTTTATACTTTTATTTACATAAAAATGATACTGAATTATCATATGATCAAACTGATGGTATACATTACGAATACATGAAAAATCTCAATGAAAATATAGATATTATAAAATCTGATTCTGAAAGTGATAATGAAAGTGTAGACGAATCCGATGATGAATCTGATAATGAATCTGATGATGAATCTGATAATGAATCCGATGATGAATCGGATGATGAATCCGATGATGAATTTAATGATTTAAAAGATTTTTCTGATAAAAAAATAACAGAAAAATATAATTTATTAAAAAAATATATTGAAAAATATGAACAAAGTAAATCTCTTAAAGAAAATAGAAAAATCTACGATAAATTGAGTTCACAAAAAAATGATAAAAAAGAGAATAGATTGTTGGACAAAACAGCATACTTTTTGAATAAATATCCCAAAAAAAATTCAGAATTTTTTGATGATTCTTTTAAATATACTCAAAATCAAAAATTTTTGAACAAATTCGTTTCTTTTAATACTAATAATTATGGTATATTATTATATCATGGTGTTGGTGTAGGAAAAACATGTTCATCTGTCATGATTGCTGATAATTTCATAAATATATATCAAAATAAAGTTATTGTTTTATCACCAAGTAGTTTAGAACAAAATTACAGAAAAGAATTGTTTGACGTAAGTAAATTAGATTTTGAAAAAAAAACGTATGATTCGTGTTATGGATCAAAATATTTAGAAAAAATACCTACCTGGTATAAGATGTCTAAAAGTGAAATTAACAGAAAAATTCAAAAAATGATTGATTCTGAATTTTCATTTTTTGGATATATTCAAATTGTAAACTTTTTTGAAAAATTAAAGAAAAAATCACATATTTTACATCCAAAAGATGCAGAAAAAAGAAAAATGGAATTTTATATATTGGTGAAAGACTTCTTTTCAAATAGAGTAATTATTGTTGATGAAGTTCATAATATTCGTTTATCAAGTGATGAATCATATAAAAAATTCCCCAAATTCTTTGAAATTATATTGAAATTTGCAACAAATATACGATTAGTGTTAATGACTGCAACACCAATGTATAATCAACCAAGTGAAATTTCTTTATTAATGAACTTCTTGTATACTGTTGATAAATATGGTAAAAAATATTCTACTGATATTGAATTTGAAAATGGCAAATTAACAACATCATCTATAAAAAATCTTAAATACTTTTCAAAAAATTATGTTTCATTCATGAGAGGTTATGATCCAAAGACGTTTCCATTAAAAACATTTACAGAAAATATACTAATAACGAAAGATACTATTACAAATTCATTAACATCACAAAAAACACATCAAATATACAATGATTCTTTGTACAAATTTTATCAAAATGAAATGACATCATATCAATTAAAAGTATATAATTCACTAAAATTAGGAGATAATAGTAATGATATTCAAAAATCCGTTCAAATTTCTAATATAGTTTATCCTTCAAAAGATGAAGATAGTAATTTTAGTAAAGGTAAGCAAGGTTTTAATCAAAATTTTTCAAGTGAAATTATAAATAAAAAATTAAAAGTAAAATATTTAGATGAAACGAAACAGTTTTTGGCACCAAATAAACTAGGAAAATATTCTTCTAAGATGAAAACAATTATTGATAATATCTTAACATGTAAAGGATGTGTTATTGTATATTCTAAATATTTGTATTCTGGTCTTATACCATTAGCTATCGCACTGGAACATGTAGGTATCAATAAATTTAATAATTCAAATATTCTTCAAAAGAAATCTAATCAATCAAATATAGGAAATTATATACTTTTGTCTGGTGACGAAACCGTATCTTCAAATAATACCAATGAATTATTTAAATTTAATGATATATCAAATCTTTCCGGCGACAATATTAAAGTTGCACTAATATCAGAGGTTGCTGCAGAAGGTGTTACTTTCAAAAACATTCGTGAAATTCACGTTTTAGAACCATGGTACAATATGAACAAAATTGAACAAATTATTGGTAGAGGTGTTCGTTATAAAAGTCATGAAAAACTTGCTGAAGAAATGAGAAACGTATCAATATTTTTACATGTAAATATTGATAAAAATTCAAATATAGAATCTATAGATGAACGACGATATAGAATCGCACTTAAGAAACAAAATAAAATCAAACAAATAGAATCTGTTATGAAAAAACATTCTATTGATTGTAGTTTAAACATACATATAAATAATCATCCAAATATCACAAAACGAATCATTGATTCAAAAGGTAATACAAAAAATATTAATCAAAATATTGAACAATATGATTGTATAAATAATGTTGATGTTCCTGTAACTGAATTTTCTGAATTTGACGAAGATACAGTTTATTTAGATGTTCTTCAAAAAATAAAAGAGATACAAAAAATTATATATAAAAACAAATTATTTAAATTTAATGTTGAAATTATTAAACAATTTTTGAATAATAAATTATTGGTTAATGAATCGTTGCGATATATGTATAAACACAAAACGCAAGTAAATATAAATGATGTACTAGGATATTTAATAAAAATTCAAGATAATTATATTTTCCAACCATTTGAAATATCAAACACTAAAATTAATATGTCTGATAGATCACAACAAAAACAAAAATTTATAGATAATTATAAAATTGGTGATTTCATATATCAAGAAAATGATAATAATCATAAAGATTTATTTGTAAAAATTGACAATTTATATAAAGAATTATCAAAACGACTAAAAGAAGATATTGATAAAAATATTGTTATTGATATGTGTGTGGATAATTTAGATAAAAATAATTTAATGTATTTTCTGAATTTAACATCATTTAATTCTAAAACAGAACCAATAAAAAAAACGTTGATAAGAGGTAAATATATTATTGATGAAAAAGAAAATGTTAAATATAATATTTATGACAATGTTTTTATATGTAATGATACACAATGTAATCTCATTGATTCAAATAAATATAAACAAAAATTAAAAAAAGAGTTTGAAAATAAATTTGAAAATAGTTTAGGATACATACAATTAAGAAAAGTAAAAAATGAAGATGTTTATCAAATCGTTTCTAAAATCAAACATATAGATAGTAAAACAAAAAATACAACTGGAGCTAGTTGTATAAATACTTCTTATTTTAAAAACGATGTTCTTAAACGTTATATAAGCAATTATGGGAAATTAAATGATAATGAAAAATATACTGCCGTTAATTTATGTGCTTTATATGAATATGTTTTAAGAAAAAACAACTTATTCATGAGACCAATTGAATATATCTTTGGAAAAAATTGATTTATAATTAATAAAAATTGTATAATGATAATATAATATGGATAATTTCATTGAAACAACGTTGAATGATGTTGTTAAAGTACATCCAGTGTATTGCAATATAAATCTTAAAAATCACATCACTGACATATTAAAAAAAAAATATGAAGGAATTTGTTCAAAATTTGGATATATTAAAGAAAATAGTATTACAAATTTGAAAAAATATTCAGGAAAGCTAGAATTACATACTTTTCATGGATATGTGTTATATAAAGTATCGTTTAATGCGAAAATATGCAATCCTACTATTGGAAGTATAATTAAATGTAACGTTAGAAATATGAATTCTTTTGGAATTTTATGTGTTTCTGGATTTGAAGAAAAAGGATTATTTAAACAAGTTATTAATGTAGTTATTCCAAAACAACCTTCTATGATGTTAGAAAACTCTGAATATTTTGAGTCTGTCAAATTAAATGATGATGTGTATGTTGAAATTATTGGTAAGCGTTATCAACTCAAAAATGAACACATTTCTGCTATCGGTAAAATAATTAACAATCAAACTAATATTGATGCTAAAACAGAAGTAGTAAATAATGATTCAAACTTAGATGAATCGGATGATAATAATGACGACGAAGATGATATAATTGTTGATGAAAGTGAAGAAGATGAACTAGATAATGATGCTGTTTCAGATTCAGAATTATCAGAAATCGCTAACTCAGATATTGTTGATGCAGATGATGATGGCGACGATGTTATTGATGAAACTCAAAGTACAAAAAGCACAGAATTAGATAATGACGATTTTTGATTTAAGATGAATATCAAGTAGTCATTATATTATATGGATACGAAGCAAAAAGTTATAATTGAAGCAAATAATTTATCGTCAAAATTAAAAACAGAATTACTTGAGTATTTATTAAAAAATCAATTACAAAATACACAAAATACTAATGGATATTTTTTTTTATTATCTAATTTTTCTGATGAAATTATTACAGATATTTATGACAAAATACAATATTTAAAAAGTTTTAATGAAGAAGAAGATGATGATGATGATGAATTGACGTCAAATGTTTCCGAACAAATTGATAAAACAGAGTCATGTACATTCAAAAAACAAACCATTCAAAATGAATATCCTATTAATGATGCAGAAAAATATATTTCAAATTTTGAAAATCTTAACAATAAACATACTAAGCGAAGTTGTCATTTGAAATATTCAGTTGCCAAAAAAAAATACAATAAACAAACTATCAATGAAGCTAAGAAAGTAGAAGATATAAATGATTTAAACGAATTATCCATAGAAGAATATATACTAAAAGAATAATGGAAGTTATTTCAAATATCACAAATCATGATTTTCAAATGATTAAATCAAATAAATTTGAGCAAGGTAATAGCTATCTTGTACACACCAAATCAAATAAAAACAAATTTTTTTCAATTCCTACTAATATGAAGAAAGATGTAGGGATTTATGTTCAGACATTATATGCACAATTAGTGCCTATAATTGAAAACAAGTATATTGTTGATTTAGATGATTATACTTTGAATTTCAAGAAGTTGATAAACAATGAAATTCTGAAAACAATAACAAACAGGTATAATATATTAAAAAAAGATTTATTTTCATTTATTGATGAAAAAACATATAAAATTCCATCTAATTCTGATGTAATGAAAATGTTTTGTACTTTATGTAAATGTAATTTCATAGTGATATCAGTAGAAAAAAAAAATACATTTCATGTGTTCGCAGCGAATGATTATGCTAAAACATACGTTCTTTCTCAAAATTCTCAAACTATATTTGATACTTTAGAACAAGGAGTTTCTTCCATGCGTGAAAAGGGATTATATGAAGTAGTTAATTTTGAGAAAATGAAGCTTTCTGAGTTAATGGAATATGCACATAAATCAAATATTAATTTGAAAGGGTTCAAGAAAAAACAAGATGTTTTAAATGAAATATCTAAAAAATTGATATAAAATTATAAACTTATTAATTAATAATAATGGAACTTTCAAAAGAATTGTATGATTCAATTAGTGAATATATGAAAGTGTGTAATTCAAATCCAACATATGAGTTAGAATGTAAATTTAATCATGAAATAGATAAGTCAGTATTTAGAAAAATATTAGATGTATTACATAAAAATAATGATTATAAATTTGTAACTGATTTACACCGCGATTCATTAGATGTCAATATTACCTCAACTAATACTCGTGTATCATTTACATCAAAAGAAGATATTAATAATTATTGTAAATATAATATAATTCCTTCTGATGTAGAAATCATGGATAAGACGATTGTAAAGAACTATCCAAAAATAAATGTAAATGCATACAAACTAGTTTTCAAAATCAATAATGAACTTGTTGTAAACGATAAAGAATCTATATTATCAGTTTTATCTGAACAAGACAAGTTTTACCGACGTAAACAAAGACATTCATTTTTACATGAATCCAATGCTTTTAGAATTGATTTAACAATTGTTAAATCGTCTAAAAATGTTGCTAAATCATATTTATCATCTAATATTACTAAGAATCCTGAAACATATGAAATAGAAATAGAGTACTTGAATAATATTAAAGAATCAACCTTTGATAATTTTTGGAGAATAATTGAAAATATTTTACAAGTTATTGATGATACTCACTTCGTTATTTCTGATAAAGAAAAAACACTTGTATTATGTGATTATATCAAACTTGTAAATGATAAAATGTTTGATAAATGTAATGAAACTATTTTCAATTACATAAATAAAACAGTTTTACGAAAACCCAAAGAGTATTTCTTATCATATCAGCCGATAACTTTAGAACAACACAATATTATTGAACCAGAATTGGGTATAGATAGTATTCATAAAGATTATACTGTTACCGAAAAAGCAGATGGTGAAAGATATCTATTATATGTTCATAAAAACAACAAAGTATATGCATTAGATAACAGATTACACGTGAAATACTTAGGTTTCTCACATAAAAATGCAAATTCTATAATAGATTGTGAGTTTATTAAAAAAAGTAAGTTTAATACATTTATCAATACATTTATGTGTTTTGATATTTATTTTATGGATAATAAAGATTGTAGAAATAAAACTTTAGTTTCAGGAAGATTAGATTTACTTAAAACATTCTGTAATAATAGTGGCAAAAATGCAATTTACAAAATAGAACCCAAAAAATTTGAATACGGTGATGATATATTTAAGTTATGTAAAAAAGTGTATAATTTTGATAAATATGAGTACAATATTGATGGTTTAATTTTAACTCCTGGTGATTTAACTGTTGGGTCACATTATAAAAATGAATCATCATTAACGAATACATTTGGCGGAACTTGGAAAATGGTATTCAAATGGAAACCACCTGAAGAAAACTCTATTGATATGTTAGTTGAATTAAAAGAAATTATTAATATCAAAAATAAAGGTAAACATATTGTTGCTCAATTATATGTATCATTCAGAGGAGGTACAAATGACACTATAAATCCTTATGATGTTTTGAGTGAAACTTATCGTGAAAACAATTCTTATACTTCAAAATTGTTTTCAACTGTGTATCTTCCAATTGAAGACTCTAATAATTTTCCAAAAACAAAAAATCAAGAAATGATATACAATAAACAAATAGTTGAATTTTCATATAATAATGATGAACAAGACGGATTTCAATGGGTTCCTTATCGTGTAAGATATGATAAAACAGAATTATATCAAAAAAATAACGACATATTTGGAACTGCAAATAATTACATGACCGCAATAAACGTTATGCGTAGTATTTTGAATCCTGTAAGTTTTGATATGATATCTGGTAATAAAACTTTAACAAAAGAAATGATAAATACAGATGATGTATATTATTCTAGAAAAGTAAGTAGAAATAAAATATTATCAAAAGCAATGTCTTCATTCCATAATACTGGAATTAAGAGTCCTTTGTATAAATTATTCAAAAACAAAAATTATGATCTAGTTGAATTAGCCTCTGGAAAATCTGGGGATATGTACAAATGGATAGACACTAATTTTAAAAATGTAGTTGCATTTGATGTTAACCTAGATAATATTTTAAATACACAAGATGGTGCTTATAAACGTTACTGGATGTGGAAAAATGATGCCAAAATGAACAAAGCAATAAATATGATTTTTATTCAAAAAGACGTATCTAAACCATGGAATGATGATGAATCAATTAAAGATAAACAAATGAAAGAAATGTACGAAATTGTTTGGGGGAAAACAAAGAAAACGAAAATTCAACAACCAACATTAATTAAATTTTATAGTATCATGAATAAACAATTTGATGTTGTAAGTTGTCAATTTGCTATTCATTACATGTTTGAAAATATTTCAACGATTAAAATCTTTTGTGAAAATGTAAATAAAGTTATCAAACACAACGGTTATTTTATTGGAACCTGTTTAGATGGACAAACAGTTATGAATAAACTAAATAAATCTGATGATGGATTTCTTCAGGGAAATATAGATGACAATACAGTATGGATGATTAAAAGGAAATATGATCTTACAGTTCCATCAAATAACAATGTAGGTGTTGGAAAAAAAATTTCTGTGTATATGGAATCAATTAATAAAGTTTATGACGAATACTTAGTGGATTTTGAAATATTAAAAGATCAATTGAAAGAATATGGAATATACGAATTATCAGATGACGATAAAAAACTTTTGGGATTAAAAGATTCTATTGGGTCTTTTGAAAATTGGTATAACAATACGTACAATATGCACAAATCGTTACAAGAATATAGTTTTATGAATAAATGGTTTATATTTAAAAAATATGAAACCAAATAAGATTAATAGAATGAAATATGATCAAAAGATATCCGTTAAATTTAATTGGTAATGGATATGATGAATTTAAGGACATTGTGTACAAAAATGAACAATTAAAAAACACACTTTGTATTACTAAAAATTTGATTAATAATCAAAAGAAATGGGATATGGCAAAAAAATTTACAAACGAATATGAATTCATTTTTTCATTTAATAATGAAGGTGTTGCAGACATTCATCCTATAAGCAGATCATATTTTAAAATGATTGAAATATTAATTGATAAAAACATTTTACCAAAAGATACCAATATTAAATCATTTAATACTTTTTGTTTATGTGAAGGTCCTGGTGGATTTGTTCAAGCAATCAACGATATATCATATAAACATCATTATAATTTACCTCCAATTAATTGTATTACATTAATTTCTAAAGAAAAAAAAATTCCAAATTGGAAACTTCAACAATTAAATAATTACAAAATACATTTCGGAAAAGATGGAACTGGAGATATTTATAATATTGAAAATATAGATGATGTTGTCTCAAAAACTGGATTTCATAATGTTCAACTTATCACTGCTGATGGTGGATTTGATTTCAGTGCAAATTTCAATTTACAAGAATTAGAATTTCAACAACTTTTAATTTCTGAAATATATACAGCGATTTTATTACAAAAACATAATGGAATATTTATTCTTAAAGTTTATGACTTGTTTGATTTGAACACTATTCGTTTGATTTCTGTATTACACAAATTATATCAAGTTGTTGAAATTTTCAAACCAAAATCAAGTCGTCCCGCTAACTCTGAAAAATATATAATATGTAATCAATTCATAGTTGAAAATTGTACTAATAACATCTTAAGCAATTTGCGAAAATGTGTAATTCACAAAAATTTAGTTTATCTTAATCATATACTTGAAACTTCATTTATAGAACAAATATATCGTTCAGTTTATCAATATAATATTATGTATGTTAACAATCAAATATCATATATAAAAAATACACTTAATATAATTAAAAATAATAATTTTTATGATAAAAAACAATATATTGAAAAATGTAAATCTTGGTGCCTTGAATATGGAATTCCTGTCAAAGAAGATTTAATTACTACCTTCATTTAACATTGGTTTCACATATTTATTAACCAACACTTCTCCAATTTTAACAGATGCATTGTGCTGAGATACTGCATTAGAATCTATATTCTTTTTTTCTTCAAGCATTAAATTCAATAATTTTTTATCAAATGTAGTATCAAAAAGTTTTTCAAAAAGAGTTGGATAATTTTCTATAAATAATGGATATTTATTTGCATAGTGTTGTTGTAATTCCTTTGTATTACTTGTATTTTCTACATTATCAAGTATTTCTTGAATTATTTCATTAACATTCATTTTTAGTTTGAATATATTTGTTGTTTTAAATATATTTAATAAAAAATTCTATGAATTATAATAAATGAAGTTTGGCGAATATAATTATGATGCGTATGCTCCCCCTAAAAAACCAGAATTAAATGGAGGATTATATACCGGTGAACCATTCAAAGGGAACTGGGGAAATGTACCAATAATCCCAGATACTGTTTATATGACACAAGAACATCTTAAATCAGCTAATCCTCCTATAGATGCTTTATTTCAGTTTGGAAATAATACAAGACCAGGAAATAATCAACATTTTATAGAAACTAGTCACTTACTTTCAAAAAAACATAATATTGTATGTGGTGGTAAAATTAAAAGCAAAGTACCATATGAATCATCAGATCCTTTAAAACATACATCTTTTTATTCATTGTAATCTTTAATTTTTACTTTTTTTATCCTTATCCTTATCCTTATATTTTTCATATATTGAATCAATAAATGTATAATCTTTGTTTTTCAAATTTTGTATGAATTGTTTGTAAATTGTCAACGACTTCCCTTCTGTATTTGTTGTGTAAAATCCATATCTTCCATAATTGATTACATATGATTTATAATTAATTGGAAGTTCTACAATGAGTTTAATGTCTTCCTCAGATACATCATTTAGTGTAATTTTCATCACTTGTAAAAATGGCTTCAGTCCAATAAATTTTGACTTACCACCATTCATTACTGGAATTTCAATTAATGCCCCATATTTACCATTTCTGACAATATAAGTTTGTTTGTTTATTGTAAATTCATTTTGTTCTGTATTTAGCGATAATTTGTTTTTTGTTTTTATTTTGGGCGTACTCTCACAATGTGTTTTGACATAAGTATAATAATCCTCAATTAACTTTTTATGAGAAGCTTTACCATTTGCTATTTGATCTAATTCATTCTCCATATGACTTGTAAAATTTTGATTCACTATATCTTTGAACTCGTTTATTAAGAATTGATTGATCAATAAACCTGATTCACTAGGTAATAATTTACTTTTTTCTTCAAATGAGGTTTTTTCTATTTTCTTAATTAGAATTTTTCCATCTTTAGAAATGATATCTTCATATAATTTTGTTTCTCCAGATACATTTGCTTTATTAACAAAATTTCTTTCATATAATTTATTAATTATACTTACATATGTAGATGGTCTTCCTATACCAATATCTTCTAAATGTTTTATTATACTTGATTCATTATATCTTTGAGGCGGAGATGTCCATATACAGTTTCCAATTATCTCTTTTGAAATTATATTTGTATTCTTGAACAATTTTTCAACAGTTTTATTTAAATTATCAGTATTATTTTCTTGTCCATAAAGTACTTTATATCCATTAAACACCAAATGCTTTATTTTTCCTACAAAGTAATATTGTTTTTTCAATAAATATTCATTATTTATTATTACATTTAATTCTTCATATTCAGCTGGAGTCATCTGCGACGCAATCGTTTTCTGATAAATTAATTTATATAATTTACTTTGATCTGATGACAATTTTGACAACTTAGACTCATTGTTTTCTAATTTAGTTGGACGAATCGCTTCATGCGCTTCTTGAGCATTTTTACTACTTGTTATTGATTTTATATTTTTATTTATATATCTTTCACCAAATGTATTCAGTATACTTTTTCTTGCTTTTTCAACAAAATCATTTGACAAATTTGTACTATCGGTTCTCATATATGTTATATGACCATGTTCGTACAACTCTTGAGCTATTTTCATTGTCTTTTGTATACTAAATCCTAATTCATTAAACGCTCTTTGTTGTAAAGTAGATGTTGTTAATGGTTTGTCTGGATATTCTTTTAATTTCTTTATTTTTGATTTTCCTGTATCTATTGTATATTTTTTGCTAAGATTTTCAAATAATGAAATCACTTCAGATTTATTAAAATATTTATGAATTATATCTTTATTATTATATAATTTTGCATTTTCAATACCACAATTAAATGTACTCAATACATTCCAATATTTCTCGGATACAAATTTTCTTATTTCTAATTCTTTTTCAATTATTATTTTTAATACTACCGACTGTACTCTTCCAGCAGATACAACAGTATTTGAATTAAAATTTTTCCATAATTGTTTAGTTAACCCAAATCCTATCAATCTATCTAATACTCTTCGTCCTTGTTGTGAATTCACCATTTTCATATCTATATCTTTAGGATTTTGAATAGCAGTTTTTAAAGCTGTTTCTGTTATCTCATTAAATATTATTCTTTTATACTTTTTCAATTTCAACAAATTCTTCAAATGCCATGCTATAGCTTCACCTTCCCTGTCATTATCAGACGCTAATAATACAATATCTGCATTTTTACTCTCTTCTTTCAATTTATTTATTGTTTTAATTTTACTATCTATAGTCTTGTATACTGGTTCCAACTTATTATCCAGACCATAATTATCCTTTACTAAATCACAAATATGTCCATTACAAGCAATCACATTATATTTATTTGACGAATCAATCTTATTTAGATATTTTGATATTGTGTTAGCTTTTGTTCCGGATTCTACAATAACTAAACAACGCATACTATTAATGATATACAAAATATTAATTTCATTTTTTAAACCTTTATTTAAAATAAAAATAATGAAATCTGCTTCTTTTACAAAATGGTTATTTGAAAAAAGAGATGTTGATACATTAATTATAGCGTTTTTGATATCTCAATCATGTAGTCAATTCATTGGTGACATAACAACAGCTATCATAAATCCTGTTGTAGAAGGACTATTGCCGCAAACAAGCTCTGATCAAGTTCAAACCTTAAATATTTATGATTATATTATAATTCATTTCAAACTTCAGTATGCTATATCTGGATTTATTAAATTGATCTTCAATTTCATATTAGCATATATAATTGTTATGTATGTGTATAGATTACTAAATCTAAATTAATTCTTTATATAATTAAAATGCTTATTATAATTGTTCAAGTATTATTAATTGTTTTCATGTTTGTATTCATTTATTACAATCATCTTAGAATATCAAATGTTAAAGTAAATAATAACGAGTTTTATAATGACGCCAAAAAAAAATTACATGCATTAAATAATGTTATGCTTCAAAAATTTGAAAAAAAACAAAACATTGACAGTAAAATAATGGAATTAATAATTAAAAAAGTGGATCAATTTGAAAAACATTTTTCATCAAAAGATGAAACTTTAGAAGCAGATGTCAATTCTTTAAAAAGAACATTGAAATATTTACAAGACCAAAAAACACTATTTCATAATTTTTCAGAAGAAGAAATCTAAATATTACCAAAATAATCTAAACCTTTTTTAGCAGCATCTATTTCTGCTTCTTTCTTCGTAAAACCTTTACCTACTCCTATTGTAACGCCATTATTATTTTTTACACATACTGTATGCACTTTTTTACCATTTTGTTCCGTAACATTAGTTTGGAAAAATGTAGGAATATACTGCAAATTATGTTGACAATATTTCACAAATTTATCTTTATAATTTACATTCGTATTCATTAGTTCAGTAAAATCAACATTTTCTTCTATGATTTGAATAACCCATTGTTTGGCATAATCAAATCCTCTTTTGTTTTGCTCCTCAAAATCCAAATAAATTGCTCCAATAAAAGATTCTAATACATCCTCTAGAATATTCTTATTATTTCGTCCATCATTCAATTCAATTTGATGTGATATAATCAAATAATTATTCAAACCTATCTCCTTTGATAATCTTGCCAACATATTACCATTTACCAATTTTGTACGAATATTTGTCAAAAATCCTTCATTCACATTTGGATATCTCTCAAATGCATAACTTGCTATTACTAAATTTAACACAGAATCTCCCAAAAATTCTAATCTTTCATTACTTTCTTCTTGTAAAGGAAGACAATCTTTTGGACAATTTACATTCCCTTCTAGAAAATTCTCATTTTTTCTTGTACAATAAGATTTATGTACGAATGCACGTCTATATATATTTATATTATTCACTTTATCTACAGAATCCAAGTTCAAAAGCTTCAATATAGAATCCTCATTTATTACCTTATTTATTGTATTATATGGTAGTACTTCTTGCTGCACATTTGAAAAGGAAACATCTGTTTGCATAATGATATAATAATCTTAAATATATACATTTCATTTAATTCATTTTTTTATTTTCTGACGTCATAGACATATCGTTAATTTGTTTAACATGATTAATCAATGCACCTATAATTGTACCACTTTTTGTATAATTTTTACCATATTTTTTACATATTTCATCCACCATATCATATAAACCCAAATAATATATTTGAGATACGTTAGGTAACAAGTGATGAATTACTTGAAAATTTAATCCTCCTGTTAATATTGTTACCCACTTTGATCGCACTGAATAATCATGTGTAGTTTCTATTTGATTAGTTGCAAAATCTTCAAATAAATCAAATTTATTTTTGGAAGATATATGACTAATTTGAAATATTATTGATATAAAAAAACTACCTATTAAATGTGATAATGAATAATAATACAATATACTCCAAATATCACATATATACATCGGTAATACAAGAAATAACGACACATGCATTATTTTACCAATACAATTCACTATTTTGAATTTATATAACATTTGTGATTTCAATGAAATCAAATCATTCATAAATATAGTTGTATGCAAAAAACAATACAAAATGTAAGCATATATATTTTGATATTTATGATACCATTCATATTTCTGAGAATCACATAATCTTATTGGATATGCATTCAAATCTGGATCTGCATTATTTATATTACAATGTATATGATGACCTATTACATGATTTTTTACCCAATTTATATAACTCAATCCTAATAATACATCATATGATATAAAACCTATTATATGATTCAATTTTGGATTCTTAAACATCACCATGTGTGATGCATCATGAACTAAATGAAATCCTATCTCTATTGAAAAAAATGCATATAATAAACAACATATATGTTTGTATACGTAGTAATCTAAAACATATATAGAATAATATGACAATATCAAACCCGACCATAACAATAATATTCTTTGTGTTTGTAAAAATATATTATTTTTTCTTGTTAATTTATTTTTTCTCATGTATTCTTCTGTTTTTTGTTTCAATTCAATATAAAAATCACTCATTGATTGATAATATAAAGTATCGTCTTTAGAAACTAAATATTTGTTCAATAATCCTGAATTTATAATTGACATACTATGATAAGATTCAAATAAATTAGTTGCATCGTCTCCATCATTTAATAAATTAAATACTAATCCACCTCCAGGATGCAGATTTTGAAAGTTAGTAAAATCATATTTTGAACCTTTTATTGTTACTATCAATTTCATTTAAATTTAAAATAAATATTATTTTTAAATAATGGCTATTTACATACATGGATTCTGGTATGATATTTCTAATTTTAAACATCCAGGTGGCACGGTTATAAAGCATTATGCTAATAACGATGCAACAGAAGCTTTTGATTCCTTTCATTTTAGAAGCTCTAGAGCTAAAAAAATTTTAAAATCACTTCCAAAGTTAGAATTGAATACTGTACCTTCATTAGAAAATTATGAAAAGATTGATAATAATATTGAAATGTTACAAGATTTTAATATTTGGAAACAATCATTAATTGATAGAGGGTTTTTTAAACCATCTTACATACATGTAACATATCGTTTATCGGAGTTGATTGGTATATTTAGTTTAGCCACATATATGGTATACAATAATCAATTATTCTTAAGTTTACTTTTATACGGTTTATTTTCAGGAAGATGTGGTTGGGTTCAACACGAATGTGGACACACATCATTTACATGTAATAAATATTATGATAAAATTATACAAAAAATAACT
>CERI01284311.1_pt1 | contig 22470 bp, 22 predicted proteins | sample 350261 | NCBI WGS metagenome assembly CERI01 (sample SAMEA2620979, study PRJEB7988) | marine metagenome | isolation source: saline water (ENVO:00002010), including
AAAAAAACAAGAGAATATATCCAAAATGATGATAATGTATCAAAATTTTTAGCTCCAATAAAAGATGGGTTAATGATTTGTATTAAAATATGAATAGTTTAAAAAATAAAAATATATTACTGTGTATTACAGGATCTATCGCTGCTTATAAAGCATGCGAGCTGTTAAGACTCCTTAGAAAAGAAGGATCAAATGTACAAGTTATGATGAGTGAATCAGCTGAAAAGTTCATCGGGGTTGCTACACTTGCGGCTTTGTCAAATAATGAAGTTTTAACGACATTATTTCCAAATAATCCAAAGGGAGGTATGGATCATGTAAAACTTTCATTTGAACTTGATGCAATTATAGTAGCTCCTGCTACTGCAAATATTTTATGTAAAGCTGCAAATGGTGTCGCAGACGAAATAGTTTCAACTACTTTATCAATATGCGATGTTCCTATTTTATTTGCTCCAGCTATGAATTTTAGAATGTGGAATAATGAGGGAACTATTAATGCAGTTAAAATTCTTGAAAAAAGAAAAAATATTATTGTTCCTCCTGAAGAAGGTCAGCTAGCTAGTTTACATGAAGGTAAAGGAAGATTTGCAGATATTAATAATATAATGAATAATATTAGAAAATTATTTAATGAAAATCTTATTTTAGAAAATAAAAAAATTTTAATAACAGCTGGTCCTACGAGAGAACCAATAGATCCTGTCCGATTTATAACAAATCATTCCAGTGGTAAAATGGGATATGCTTTAGCAAAAGCTTCGAAAGAATACGGCAGTAAAGTGACTTTAATATCAGGGCCTGTTTCTATACCAATTGTTCCTGGAGTAAAAATTATAGATATTACTACTGCAGAAGAAATGAATAATAAAATAGAGGATGAATTAACTAATAATACTTTTGATTATATATTTATGGCTGCAGCAGTTGCAGATTACAAGCCAATAGAATTTTCTGACAAGAAAATTAAAAGTAATGATAAAATACAGAACTTAAAACTAGAAAAATCTATAGATATAATGGCAGATACTATCTCAAAACATAGAGGAATTAAAATAGCATTTGCACTAGAAACTGAAAATGGACAAGTAAATGCAATTAATAAAATGAAAGCTAAAAAGAGCGATTATATTGTTTTGAATTATGCTAATGAATCTGGAGCAGGTTTTAATGAAGATACCAATCATGTTTATATTTTTTCTAAAAAGGGTAGCAGTAAAGAGTTTAGAAAAAATACAAAATTAAGGATAGCAAAAAAAATATTAGAATATATAGTTAATAATGAAAAATAATACAAAAAAAGTTGAATGTGCTGGTGGAATTATTTTAAATAAAGCAAATAAAGTTGTAATAGTAAATCAAAATCACGATTCCTGGTCATTACCGAAAGGTCATATTGATAAAGGAGAAACTCCCATTATTGCCGCAATCAGAGAAATCTACGAAGAGACTGGAATCACTAACCCGGTTTTAATAAAAAAAATAGGATTTTATAATCGGTACCGAATTGGACTTGATGGCCGAGATGATTTATCAGAACTTAAAACAATCCATATCTTTTTATTTGAATCAAATCAAAAAAAATTAGTACCTATAGATAAAAATAATCCTGAAGCAAAATGGATTGATGTCCAAGAAGTAGAAAATTATTTAACACACAAGGAAGATATCATTTTTTTTAAAAAAAATATTAAACTAATCATCTAGTAATATTTTTAACATTACCGGCCTATGATCTGAAATATATGCATCATAAGCACTCAAACCCCCATTCAAAGACCAATCTACTAGAACCGTTTGAGTATCAACAACGTAATTAAATAATTCATTGGTAATTAAAATATGATCTAAATGACTAGGCCAAGAAGGAAAAGACCAGAAAGTGTTAGAAGAATTTGCAATAGTAAAATCAGTAAAGTAAAAATTATTCATATCCGATAAAAAAGGTGAAAAAACATTATTATTATCTATTAATAAATCATTAAAGTCACCCAAAACAATAACTTTCGAATCGTTAAAAAATGTATTTATATACGAATGAAGTAATAAAGAGGCTTGCAATCTTCTATCTTCAGAACCACTACAACATTTATAATGAATATTAATTAAAATGAAATTATTATTTTGATAAGATATTTCAAGAACATATGGTTCTCTGTAAGCAAAATAATATGAATTATCATTTAATATTGTATAAGGATTTGAAACTATTTCAATATTTTGTGTATTAATTATATATGAAAGCTCCTGATAATCAGAATCAATTCCGCCGGATCTAAAACCAACCCAATCATTACCCAAGGAATCTAATATATTATTAAAATTTTGCATATCTACAATTTCTTGTAATGCAATAATATCAACATCTAATGAATCAATTATCTGCTTAACATACATATTAGTAAGATTATTTTTAGGAAAATTTTCAATGTTCCACGTTACTAAGTCTAAAGTATTATTATCACCTTTAATATTAAGGGATGAATTAAATAATGAATCATTTGGACTTAAAATATAGCTTTCTTGTTCAGAACAAGATAAAAACAATAACCAAAAAAATTGAAATATAATTTTTATATTTGACATAATAGATATCTCTAAATTTATTAAAAAATGACTAAAAAAATTATATTAATTACAGGGTCTAGTGGTGAAATTGGAAAATCATTAATTCAACAACTCTCAAATGATAATATTATCATTGCATTAGATATTACACATGATGACTATACTAGCCCTAATATAAAACAAATAACTGGAAGTATATTAGATCAAAACATATTAGATAAAATTAACAAAAAATATAATTTATCTGAAATATACCATTTAGCAGCTGTTCTAAGCGCAAAAGCGCAAAAGAACCCTGATTTTTCAAATGAGGTTAATTACAACGGTACCATTAATTTATTAGAACTTGCTAAAACACAAGCGCTTAAATATCAAAATTCAATTAAATTTTTCTTTCCTAGCTCTATTGCTGTATACAATGTATTAAATCAAAACTTAAATGATATTATTAATGAAAAAGACTTGTCTGAAAATCCAATTACAGAATATGGTAAAGCAAAATTAAAATGTGAAAAAATTGGTATTAAAAAGTATTTAAAGAATAATGTTGATTTTAGGTGTATTCGATTTCCAGGGATTATTTCTGCAAGCTCTAAACCAACCGGAGGTACTAGTGATTATGCACCTGAAATGATACATTCAGCATTTCTTAATAAGAATTATAATTGCTTTGTGCATAATCAAACTATTTTACCCTTTATGGCGATGCCTGATGCAATTTCAGCGATAATTAATTTAATGAATGCAGAAAATAATAAAATAAAATCTAAAGTATACAATGTGACATCATTTAGTCCTTCAGTAATTAATTTTGAAAACAAAATAAAAGAATTTTTTCCAAATTTTAAGCTAAATTATGATATTGATTTAAAAAGACAAAAAATTGTTGATAGCTGGCCAAATTTTATTGATAAATCTTTAGCAAAAAAAGAATGGTCTTTTTCTTACATCTATAATTTTGATAATCTATTTGAAGACTATATTATTCCAAGTTTAAAAAAATACTATAATCATGAATAATTTAAATAAAACATTAAAAAAAGAGTTAAATCTTATTAAAAAAAATGGATTATATAAATCTGAAAGATTAATTTTTTCACCTCAAAATTCAAAAATAATCATCAAAGATAATTATGAAGTATTAAATTTTTGTGCAAATAATTACCTTGGACTTTCAAACCATCCTGATATTCTAAGTGCCGCAATAAAAGGAATTAAGGATTATGGCTTTGGTTTAAGTTCAGTAAGGTTTATTTGTGGAACTCAATCAATCCATGATGATTTAGAAAAGAAAATTTCAAAATTTTTAAATAAGGAAAATACAATTTTATATACATCCTGCTTTGATGCAAATGGAGGATTATTTGAAACATTATTTAATGATAAGGATGCAATAATATCAGATCAATTAAATCATGCATCAATTATTGATGGAATAAGATTATGTAAAGCAAAAAGATTTAGATATAGTAACTCAAATATGGAAGAATTAGAATCTATATTAAAAAAAACCAGTAAATTTAATCAACGAATAATTACTACTGATGGTGTTTTTTCAATGGATGGATTCATTGCTAAATTAGATGATATTACTTCGCTTGCAAAAAAATATAATGCTATTGTTCATGTTGATGACTCTCATGCAACTGGTTTAATTGGTCCTAGCGGAAAAGGTTCTGCAGATTATCATAATGTACTACATAAAGTTGATATTATAACATCGACACTTGGAAAGGCACTCGGCGGTGCCTCAGGTGGATTCACATCTTCATCCAATGAAATAATTAATACACTTCGTCAACGCTCAAGACCTTATTTATTTAGTAATTCATTAGCACCTAATATTGTATGTGCATCATTAAAAGCACTTGATATTATTGAAAATGATACAAAGCTTCAAGATAGATTAACTAGTAATACAATATTTTTTAGGAATGAAATTAAAAAAATAGGATTTGAAATTAAAGAAGGTGTTCATCCTATTGTTCCAATTATGATTAGAGATGCAAAGATTGCTCAAAATTTTGCAGCAGATATATTACAGTTAGGTATATATGTAATAGCTTTTTCATACCCAGTAGTTCCTCAAAATGAATCTCGCATACGAGTTCAGATTAGTGCTGCACATACTAAGTCGGAATTGAAATATGCTATTGAGGCATTTAGGAAATGTGGAGAAAAACACAGTATAATTTAAAAGTTCATTGTAATTCCGTAAACATATCCTGCAGGTCCTAAATTTAAGAACCCAATATCAATAGCCTTATTGTTATCTGTATAAATTGTAACTCCAATAGATAATCCATATATGTAGTCTTTGTAGTTATTGTAAGCATTTAATTTTTTATAGTTTGAACTATTACCTATTCTAAATTTTAAATAATTACTAAATTTTTTACTTAAAGAAACAATATGAATAGGCGTAGATACAAATTGATTATAGACTAAATCATATCCAAAATTAAAATTATTATATAGATATATATTATCTAAACCAAATTGAATTTTATAAGGATTATTTTGATTATTTGAAGTGTAATGATTTAATACAAGACCTACATTTTCTAATCCAATATAAGCATTAAAACTTTTAATTTTAAATTTTTTTTTAATATTAAATACGAAAGCATCTGATTTATAGTTTTCTATTTGACTATGTATAAAGCCAATTGAGGAAGATAAATTGTTATTTGATTTAATTATATCATATGCAATTAAATATTCATATGATTGAAATGAATTTATAATATTATTATCTATAGAGTCTTCAATCAATCCAAAATTCAAAAGCGAAAAACTATATCTTCCAATATTAAAGTTTAAAAAGTTAATTTGGGCTGGATACTGAATATAGCTAATACTATATTTATCATTATGAACAATATCTTCATGAGCATAGCTATTATTAAGAGATAATAGAAATGAATTTTTGGGAATACTTAATATCTGGTACTCAGATTGAGTAAATAAAAAATTAAATATTAATAATAATACGTATCTATTTTTCAGCAGCTATTTTAACTTTAATTTTTGGTTTCAAGCTTTCATTTAAATGAATATATACAAAATGATTGCCAATTTCTTTTAATGATTCATCTAAAACAATTTCTTTTTTATCAATTGAATAGCCTTTTTTGTCAAGCTCATCAGATATCATTTGAGAAGTAACTGAACCAAATAATTTATCATTTTCACCTGCTTTTAATTCAAATTTTAAAGTAAGCTTATCAAGTTGATTAGATAATAGTTCTAAATTTTTTCTATTCTTAGCTTCTTTAATTTTTTGATTTTCGATCCATTTATTATAATATTGAATATTATCATCCGTGGCAATTGAAGCAATTTTATTAGGAATCAAAAAGTTTCTTGCATATCCTGACTTTACATTAACAATTTCTCCAATTTGTCCTAATTTTTCATGTGTTTGTAGTAATATAATTTTCATTTTTTCTCCTAACTATATCTTGGATCAACAGCAAATGGTAATAATGCCAGAATCCTTGCTTTTTTAATTTCAGCTGTAATTAATCTCTGGTACTTAGCTGATACACCTGTAACATGAGATGGTATAATCTTACCTTGATCGGTTATAAACTTTCTCAAAAATTTATATTGTTTATAATCTATTTGTTTAATTAAATCTTTATCTTCCTTAAAAGGACAGACTCTTGATTGTGCTAATATTGCCATTACTATTAAACTCCTTTTTAAATTTTATTTTTATTTAGAATTTTCATTTTCCAAATCAGCTACTTCTCAGATTTTTCTTCTTTTGAATCAGAATCCTTTACAGTTTCTTCCTCTGAATCAGCTACTTCATCAGATTTTTCTTCTTTTGAATCAGAATCTTCTACAGTTTCTTCCTTTGAATCAGCTACTTCATCAGATTTTTCTTCTTTTGAATTATCTTCTTCTATAACTTCTTCTTTTAAATCGACATTTTCTTTAGATTCTAGTTCATTAGAATCAGTTTTAATATTATCAGAAGATTTTTTTTTGACTTCTTTAGTTACAACTTTCTTTACTTCTTTTTTATCTTTTTCATCTAACACCTCAGATGATTCAATCTTGGTTATTAAATGACGTAATATATTTGTATTTAATTCACAATCAACATTGATTGATTGAACATTTTTACCTTCCAACAAAAACTGACAAAATAAATATGTACCATATTTTTGTTTGTCAATAGCATAAGCTAATTTCTTTTTGCCCCAGTTATCATCAAATAAAACCTTTCCTTTTGATGATGTTATTTGTTCATGAATTTTATTCTTTATATCTATCAAACGACCCTCTTGAAGAGCTGGATGTATGATGTAAACTATTTCATAATTATTCATTAAAACTATCTCCTTTTTAAAATTCTTAAAATAAAAATGGTGCCATTACCAATGATACTACTGACATTAACTTGATTAAAATATTTAACGAAGGTCCTGAAGTATCTTTAAATGGATCTCCTACAGTATCACCAACAACAGCAGCTTTATGAGGCTCTGAACCTTTACCATATTTTTCACCATTTATTGTAACACCTTCTTCAATCATTTTTTTTGCATTATCCCAAGCTCCACCGGCATTTGATTGAAATATTGCCATTAGAACTCCACAAACAGTAACACCAGCAAGTAAGCCGCCTAGAGCTTCTGGACCAAAAACACCACCAACTATAACTGGTGTTAAAATTGCTAATAAGCCAGGAAACATCATTTCTTTAATTGCTGATTGAGTAGATATTTCCACACATTTTCCATGTTCTGCTGAATCTAAACCAGCATTATAAGTTTTTTTATCTTTATCTGACCATGATGATTCATCGCCTTTATTTAAAACCTTAAGGGCAGCTTTCAATTCTGGAATATCTTTAAATTGTCTTCTTACTTCCTCAATCATTGACATTGCAGCTCTTCCAACAGCTCCCATTGCCATTGCTGAGAATACAAATGGTAGCATTCCTCCAACAAATAAACCACCCATAACCCATGGGTTTGTAATATCTATTAATAAAGGTTGACCTGTTTTCATTTCAACAACAGATCTAAATGAAGCAAATAAAGCAAGCGTTGTAAGTGCTGCAGAACCAATAGCAAAACCTTTTCCTATAGCAGCTGTAGTATTACCTACGGCATCTAATTTATCAGTTCGTTCTCTTACTTCAGCTGGTAATTCAGCCATTTCTGCAATACCACCTGCATTATCAGATATAGGACCATATGCATCAACAGCTAATTGTATTCCTGTATTAGCAAGCATTCCAAGTGCTGCCATTGCAATACCATATAAACCAGCAAAAGAAAATGCACCAATTATTGCAGTAGCAATAATTAATGTTGGAATTGCTGTTGATTGCATTCCGATACCTAAACCTGCAATAATATTTGTAGCTGCACCTGTAACAGATTGTTCTGAGACTGATTTGACTGGTTTTGTTCCTGTCCCTGTGTAATGTTCAGTAATTAAACCAATACCTAGACCTGAAGCTAACCCAATTAATGTAGCATAAAATATACCCATTGCAGTAGGTGCATTATTTAAAGATTCTAATGGAATAAAATTAGTAATCAAAAAATACATTACAACTACCATGATAGCAGATGAACCAAACTCGCCAATATTTAATGCTTTTTGAGGACTTCCACCTTCTTTTACAGATACCATGAAAGTACCTATAATAGATACTAAAATTCCTGACCCCGCTATATATAATGGTAACATAACATATTCCATTCCAAAAGCTAGTCCTAATACCATAGAACCAATAATAGCCCCGACATATGACTCAAATAGATCGGCTCCCATACCAGCTACATCACCAACATTATCACCTACATTATCAGCAATAGTAGCAGGATTTAATGGATGATCTTCAGGAATTCCTGCTTCAACTTTACCAACTAAATCTGCTCCAACATCTGCAGCTTTGGTGTATATACCACCTCCAACTCTTGCAAATAAAGCAATAGATGATGCTCCAAGTGAAAATCCAGTTAATGCTTGGATTAATTTAGACATATCAGAAAATAGACCCAAACCATCATATAAGAGGAATAAACCCGTAACACCCAAAACCCCTAATCCAACCACACTTAATCCCATTACGGAACCACCAGTAAATGCAACATTAAGCGCTTTTGCTAGGCTATCTTGAGCAGCATTAGTAGTTCGATTATTTGCTTTTGTAGCAACTCTCATACCTAAAAATCCTGCTAATGCAGAGGAAAAAGCTCCTACTAAAAATGATATAGAAATTAACCAAGAATCGCCTTGACTATTAGCAGCAAATGCAAGCATACATGCTACAACAATCACAAAAACTGACAATATGCGGTATTCAGCTTTTAAAAATGCCATTGCTCCGTCCGCTATGCTTTTCCCAATTTTCTTCATTCTATCTGAACCTTCATCTTGTTTATTAATCCAACTAGTTTTAAAGAACGCGAAAAGCATTGCAATTAAACCTGAACCAAAAACATAAAACAATTTATTTTCCATTATCATTATTCCTTTTATTATAATTATTCATTGCTGAACTAATATTATGATTAAGATAGTAATTAATACCATCAGAAGCATAATTAATTACTTCATTTACTAAATCTAAATATTTCTTAGAAAAAGGCTTCAATACATATACTTCTGATGGTCTCATATCCATATCAGTTGCGATACCAACTTTCAATCTATCAAACTGCTTAGTATTTAAATGATTAATAATAGATTTAATTCCATTATGACCTCCATCAGAACCATTTTCTCGAAATCTTATTTGGCCTAAATCAATATCAATATCATCATAAATAATAATAATGTCATTAATATTTTTATAATAATTCATTACCTGTTTAATGGCTACACCACTATTATTCATAAACGATGTAGGCTTTAAAAACATGCAATTATTACCAAGTGCAAATAAATAATCACCTTTACCTAATTTATATTTTAAAAAGCGCTGTTCAACTAATTTATCAATAATCCAAAAACCAAAATTATGTTTAGTTAAACGATAATTGTCACCTGGATTTCCAAGACCAACAATTAATTTCATTATTTTTCTTCTTGATCAGAAGAATCATTTTTATCATCATTTGGAGTCTGCTCGCCAGGAGCTTCTCCTGAACTAGGTTCAGCTAATCCCTCAGTTTCACCTTCTTCTAAATCTGGCTGAGCTTCTTCTTCTTTCATTGCCTGAGTAACAGATGCAATAACCTGATCAGTATCAGATTTTATTGAAATTTTTTCTTCAAGCTTTAAATCTTCTACCTTAAGACTATCACCAAGCCCTAATTCAGATATATCTACTGAAATATTTTCAGGAATATCAGATGGCAAACATTCTATTTCAATTTCATTTAGAGATTGAACTAAAACTCCACCTTCATTTAATACTCCTGCAGCATTTCCTTCTAATTTCAACTGTACTTGTACTGAAACTGATTGATTCATATCAACTCCGTATAAATCAACATGCAAAACTATATCTGTAACAGGATGATATTGAACAGATTTAAAAATAACATTTTGTTTTTTACTTCCTACTGCAATATTGAAAATACGTGCTCCTGATTTTTTAGCTTCCACTAAAGTTTTATTATTCATATAAAAAGCTATACTTTCTTTTGAATCATAGGAATAAAAAATTCCTGGTATATTTCCATCTCTTCTTAATTGCTTTAAAGAGCTTTTAGAAAGATTATCTCTTTTAAATATATCTAATTTAAATTCATCAGCCATTTTTTTATCCTTTCGCTTCTTGAAACATTGAACTTAATGATGTTCCATCTATAATTCGTTTTATTGCTTCTCCAAAAACAGTCGCAACACTAATAATTTCTAATTTATCAAACATTTTATCTTCAGCTAATTCAACAGTGTCACAAACAATTACTTTACCTATTTTAGAATTTGATAACCGATTAACTGCTGGTCCAGATAAAACTGGATGAGTAGCAATTGCTGTTACTGAAACAGCACCATTATCCATCGCAGCTTCTGCCGCATTACATATTGTTCCTGCTGTATCAATCATATCATCTATTATTAATACTTCTTTGTTCTTTAAATCTCCGACCAAATTTGCAACTATTGCCTCATTAGCCTTAGGTCTTCTCTTATCTATTAAAGCAAAACTAATACCAAGTGATTTTGCATAGGCTTGACTCATTTTTGCGCTTCCAACATCAGGGGCCAATACAACACCTGTTTCTTCGTTTAAATTCATTTTTTTCAGCTCTTTAAATAAAGCCATCCTAGAGTATAAATGATCAAATGGAACATTTACAAAACCTTGAATCTGTGAAGAATGTAAATCCATTGATACAATACGATCAGCGCCTAAACCAACAGCCATATCAAGTATAACTCTTGAAGAAATAGGAACTCTTGGTCTATCTTTTCTATCTTGACGGCCATAACCGAAATATGGAATGACTATAGTCACTTTTTTTGCCGAAGCTCTTTTAGCTGCATCAAGAATTAACATTAATTCTAAAATATTTTCTGCTGGAGGATTAGTTGATTGAATGATAAAAACATCTTCATTTCTAATGTTTTCATCAAACGCAATAGATAACTCTCCATCACTAAATTGACTTATATTAAGCTTTCCTAAATTTACTCCTAAATAATCGCAAATTTTTTCAGCTAATAGCCTATTTGAATTTCCACTAAATATTTTCATGCTGGGGGACAGGGAGTCGAACCCCGATTCCATGGACCAAAACCATGTGTCCTACCATTGAACGATCCCCCAAATTTTACTTTTTTACAGGGGAGACTATGAGGGTATTATAATGACTTATACTCTGTTTTAATTGTTCTAAAACATTTCTATCATTGTATACACCAAACATAGTCGAGCCACTGCCTGACAAACCTGAATAAAGAGCTCCATTTTCATATAAAAATCTCTTTATTTCAAAAATTTCTGGATATGTCGATCCTACAACATCTTCAAAATCATTTTCAAATAACTTCCAATTCACTTTACTGTCCAGGGCGGGAAATTTAGGGCTATAATTATTATACTGCAACTTATTTTTAATTTTTTTATATGCCCAAGATGTATTAACTGAAAAATCAGGAAATATCAAAACGATATAAAATGAACTGATTTCTGGACAGTTATGATTTATAATTTTTTCTCCTCTACCTGATATAAGTTTTACACCTCCATCTATAAAAAAAGGAACATCGCTCCCTATTTCTAAACCAATCTCACAAAGCTTATCACTGCTTAAATTTAAATCATGTATTTTATTAAGAGCCTTAAGTGTAAATGCTGCATTACTACTACCTCCACCCATTCCACCACCAATAGGAATATTTTTTTTTAATTTAATTTTATAGTGCTTTTGAAAATTAAATTTTTTATCAAGTAATTGGTAAGCTTTAAAAATTGTATTTTGATTAGTAATTGGGATATCAATATTTGAGCAAATCAACTCAAATGAATTTGATGGAATAAAAGTAATTTCATCACATAAATCTAGCTCGATAAAAACTGAATTTATATTATGGTAATTATCGTTTCTAAGATTTAAAACTTTTAATCCTAAATTAATTTTGGAAGAAGACTTTATTTTGTATGCTTTTTCCAACTATCTCTTAAATTAACAATTTGATTGAATATTATATTGTCTTTTGATGAATCTTTATCCACTTTAAAATAACCTTTCCTAACAAATTGATAATAATTATTAATAGATGGTTTCTTCATAGAAGACTCAAGCTTTACATTATTAATCTCTTTTAAAGAATTATCATTTAGATTATTAATAAAAGAATTTTCTTCATCATTGTCATGTGGATTCAATTTAGTAAATAATTTTTTATATATTCTTATAGAAGCATTTATTGAATGTGATACAGATACCCAATGAATAGTTCCTTTAACTTTCCTTCCATCTTTGGACCAACCTCCTTTTGTATCTGGATCATATTTACAATGTACTTCTTTTATATTACCGATGCTATCTTTTGTAATATGTGTACATGTAATATAATAGGCATGAAGCAACCTGACTTCTTTTCCAACTGTGAGCCTAAAGTATTTTTTAGGAGCATCTTCCATAAAATCATCTTTTTCTATGTAAAGTTCCTTACTAAAAAAAATATTTCTTAAACCTGCATTTTCATTCTCTGGATTGTTTTTTGCTTCTAATATTTCAAATGAATCTTCTTCATAATTATCAATAATTAATTTTACAGGATCTAGTATAGCCATGACTCTATTAGAATTTTGATTTAAATCTTTTCTTACAAAGTATTCTAAATGTTCAATTGATGAATAACCATCGTTTTTACCTATACCTAAACTATAAATAAACTCTTTTATAGCATTTGGAGGATATCCTTTTCTTCTTAAACCTGAAATTGTAGGCATTCTTGGATCATCCCAGTTCAAAACATGCTTATCATCAACTAATAATTTTAAATGTCTTTTACTCATTATTGTATATTCAAGGTTTAATCTTGAAAACTCAATTTGCTGTGGATGAAAAACATCTAGTTGATTTAAAAACCAATCATACAAAGGCCTGTGATCTTCAAATTCTAATGTGCATATAGAATGAGTAATGTTTTCGATAGAATCTTCTAAGCCGTGTGCCCAATCATACATGGGGTAAATGCACCATTGATTTCCAGTCCTATGATGAGATGCATGTAATATTCTATACAATACAGGGTCTCTCATATTCATATTTGGTGAGAGCATATCTATTTTTGCTCTTAAAACTTTTGAACCATTTTCGTATTTTCCATCTTTCATTTTTGTAAATAATTTTAAATTTTCATCAATGGTTCGATTCCTAAATGGACTGTTAATTCCAGGCCTAGTTAATGTGCCTCGTGTAGTTTTTATTGATATTGAATCCTGATCATCAACATAGGCTTTTCCTATTTTAATTAAAGCAATTGCATGGTTATACATTTTTTCAAAATAATCTGATGCGTAAAGAGGTTTGCTAAATTCAAACCCTAACCATTCAACATCTTTTATAATTGACTTAACATATTCACTGCTCTCTTTTTCAGGATTAGTATCATCAAATCTCAAGTTACATTTTCCATTATATTTCATGGCAATCCCAAAATTCAAACAGATTGACTTAGCATGACCTATGTGCAGATAGCCGTTTGGTTCTGGTGGAAAACGTGTAATAATATTTTTATATTTACCTGAATCTAAATCTTTATCTATTATATCAGTAATAAAATTTTTTATTAATTCATTATAATTCATATATCAAATCTTTTGATTCTTTTAATTGATTCTTCAATACCTAAAATATCAATTATAGTAAAAATATCAGGACCATGTGTTTTACCAATTAAAGCAATTCTAATTGGAATGAATAAATTTTTACCAAAAATATTTAAACTATTTTTTGAAATTAAAATAATATCATTAATTTTTTCTTGATTAATATTTTTTAATACTCTTAACTCCTTGTACCAGAGTTTGAATAAATCTATATAATCAAATTTATCGATATCTTCATTATCTTCTAAAATATAAAATCCACGAACCTCATCTAATATTTGTTCAACTACATTAATTCGACTTTTACAATAAATAGCTAGCTTGTCTAAATCAACCTTAGAATTATAAATATTAATCGATTGTAGTTTATTAGTAATAATATTTTTCATGCTATCATGATTCATCATTTTAATATATTCTCTATTCATCCAAATTAATTTCTCTCTATCAAATATAGCTCCTGATTTATTGATTCTATCTAAAGAAAATTTTTCAATAAGATTGTCTACAGAAAAAATTTCTTGATCATTTTCAGGGTGCCAGCCTAATAGTGCAACAAAATTAAGAAGTGCTTCCTCAAGATATCCTTTATTAATAAATTCCTCGACTGAAACATCTCCTTGTCTCTTTGAAAGCTTACTTTTATCTTCATTTAAAAGTAGCGGAAGATGACAAAATTTTGGGGGATCCCAAGACAATGCATCATATAAAGCAATATGTTTTGGTAGAGATGAAATCCACTCCTCTCCTCTGATCACATGAGTTATTTTCATTAGATGATCATCAATTACATTTGCAAAATGGTATGTGGGATAACCATCAGATTTAATAATAATAGGATCTTCAATTAAACTTAAATCAAATTCAATTTCTCCCCTGATTAAGTCATTAATTTTTAATTTTGAATTGTTTTTTACTTTCAGTTTTACAACATAATTACTTGAATCTAATTTAGATAAAACAGTTTTAGTATTATAATCGGGTATTAGTTCTCCGTTAACATCAAAGCATACATAGGCAAACTCGTTTTTTATTAATTCTAAATAGTAGTTTTTATAAATATCTAATCTTTCAGATTGTATGTAAGGACCATAATCATCTTCTTTATTAGGGCCAATATCATAATTCATTTTAAATTTATTTAATATGTTTATCAAATTTTCACTGGAATTTTCAACGTACCTGTTGCGATCTGTATCTTCTATTCGCAAAATAAATTCTCCATTATATTTTTTTGCAAATAAATAATTATATAATGCAGTTCTTAGTCCTCCAACATGAAGATACCCAGTAGGACTGGGTGCAAAACGAGTTCTAATCCTCATGAGTTTTTCATTAATAATAATGTAGCAGTAGACATGACACCTTTCTCTTTGCCTATAAAACCCAAATGATCTGTAGTGGTAGCTTTAACAGAAATATTATCAATATGAATATTTATTATTTTAGATAAATTTTCTCTAATTGAAGAAACATACGAATTAATATGTGGCTTTTGAAGAACGATATTAACATCAATATTACTGATAAAAAATCCTAAATCATCCATCATCTTTAAAGTTTTTTCTAAAAAAAATACGCTCGAAATATTTTTAATCTTCTTATCTGTTGATGGGAAAAAAGTTCCAATATCTCCTTTTGCAAGTGCTCCTAAAATTGCATCTACAATTGCATGAATAACAATGTCACCATCACTATGACCAACAATTCCTAAATCAGAGTCTATTTTAATCCCTCCTAAATATAAGGGTTCTCCTAATTTTAATTGATGGACATCAATTCCATGACCTACTTTAATTTTCATTACATTAGTAGCATTGAATCACCATAAGAGTAAAATTTATATTTTTTCTTCATGGCTTCTTGATATGCTTTCATAATCATATCTTTATTGGCAAATGCTGATACTAGCATCATTAAGGTCGACTTTGGTTGATGAAAATTTGTAATTAAACGATCACACATTTTAAAGTGGTATGGGGGATATATAAATTTATCAGTCCAGCCACTTTTGGCAGTGATTTGAAATCCAGAAACAACAACTGTTTCTAAGGCTCTAACAGATGAAGTTCCAACGACCCATATTTTCTTCTTTTTTTGTCTGGCAACATTAATTGTTTCAGCTGTTTCTTGTGAAACTTCATAATATTCTGAATCCATATTATGTCTTGTTAAATCTTCAACTAATATTGGTTTAAATGTTCCAAGACCAATATGAAGAGTGATATAAGTTATATTCACACCTTTCTTTTTTAATTTAGTAAGCATTTCTTTTGTAAAGTGTATGCCTGCAGTAGGTGCTGCAACTGAACCTCTTTCCGATGCATAAACAGTTTGATAATCTTGTTTATCACTGTCTTTGCTAGGCCTTTTGATGTAAGGTGGTAATGGAGCATTCCCATATTTATCAATAAATGGGTATAAATTTTCATTTTCCTTAAATTCAAATCTTAATACACGTCCACCAGATACTGTATTATCAATTACGTCACATCCAATTTGGTCATTGAAAAATAATTTATTACCAATTCTTACTTTTCTTGCTGGTTTTACCATTGCTTCCCATAAATCAGTATCTAATTCTCTAAGTAAAAATACCTCAACTTTTGAATCTGATTTTTCTTTAGAAGCGTAAAGCCTGGCTGAAAAAACTTTTGTATTGTTTAATACAAGAACATCGCCTTTGTTAAATAATGATGTGATATCTTTAAATTTTTTATGCTGAATACTTCCATCTTTTTTATCTAGCATCATTAATTTGCATTCGTCCCTTTTTTTTGATGGATGCTGACCTATACACTTTTCAGGAACTTCTAAATCAAATTCTGATAATCTCGGTGGTCTTTCTACATTTCCAAAAAACATAATCTTCCTTTCTATTTAAATAATTTTTTTAATCATTTTTATCTACATTTAAATACTTATAAGCTTTATCTAATGCTATTCTTCCCCTTAAAGTTCTTTGTAAGTAGCCCTCTTTAATTAAATAAGGCTCATATACCTCCTCAACAGTTCTGGGATTTTCAGATATTGCAACTCCAATAGAATCTAAACCAACCGGGCCACCATTGAAATTTTTGACTAGGGCTTCTAAAATCTTATAATCCATTAAATCTAAACCATTTGTATCTATTCCTAAATTGTCTAGAGAATCTGATGCGACTGATTTTGTTATAACGCCATCTGATTTAACTTCCGCAAAATCTCTTGCTCTTTTCAAAATCCTATTTGCTATTCTAGGAGTACCTCTTGAACGCCTCGCTATTTCATAAGCTCCATCTTGATCAATTTTTATTTTTAATAACTTAGAAGACCTCATAATAATTTTTACAATATCATCATGATTATAAAAATTTAACCTTAAAATTACTCCAAATCTTTCTCTTAAAGGAGATGTCAAGTTTCCTAATTTAGTTGTTGCGCCTACTAAAGTAAAATGATTTAAATTTAATTGCACACTCCTAGCATTTGGTCCTTTATCTATCATAATATCAATAATATAATCTTCCATAGCTGAGTATAGATATTCTTCAACAACTGTATTTAAACGATGGATCTCGTCAATAAACAGTACATCAAATTCATCAAGATTTGTTAATATACCTGCTAAATCTCCAGCTTTATCCATTATTGGCCCAGATGTCATTTTTATATTTGTATTTAATTCTTTAGAAATAATATTAGCTAATGTTGTTTTTCCTAATCCAGGAGGTCCAAATAGCAACACATGATCCAAAGCATCTTTGCGTTTTTTTGCTGCTTGAATATAAATTTTTAGATTTTCAATGATTTCTGATTGACCTATAAAATCATCAAATGATAATGGCCTTAAACTACTATCATTTTTCTGGTCTTCTTCTTGCTTTTTGGGAGAAGTTATATTTTTATTTTGGCTAAATGAATTAATCATAGAATTATTACTTAATTTAATAATTTTTATAGTATAATTACCTTATTAAAATCTCTCAATTAATAATTTTCTATTTTATTTTATAATAATCTTTAAAATATAAGCTAATATTTACTAATATAATAAGGAACTATCTAGATAGTTGAAACTATAAGTATAGATGAAAAAAATAATTTTACTCATATTATGTTTATCTTTTTTTGGATTTGTTAAAACACAAGAAACAATTCTTCAAAAAAGAAACCTTGCTAAATCTTATATTGATGCTGGTTTATATGAAGATGCTATCACTGTTTATAAAAACATATTAAATTTCCAAAAAGATATATTAGGGAAAGAAAATCCTGAGCTTGTGTACACTCTATTTTCTCTGTCAGATTTATATTTATTGGAAGATAAAAAGGATTCATCCAAAATTTACCTTAACAAAGCATTAAAGATTCAATATTTTAATTTTATCCTAAATCAAAAAAAATACTTAGGAACATATAATAAATTAAAAAGTATTTATGTTTTAGAAAATGATTCAACAAAAGTAAATAAATTAGATAGTCTAATAAATATTCTTTCAACCATTGAAAATGACTCTATTTATATTAACGCAGATACATTGTTTAATTATCCAGCGATAATAACAAATACACCAACAGCAATTGATTCTACTGCTCTTGTTTCTGAGTATACTAAAAATGATCAAGCGATAGAACTAATCAATAATGCTTTATCTTATGTTAACACAGGGTTATACTCAGAATCAATTTCTGCTTTTAATACCGCAATTAATCTTAATGCTAGTATAATTGATCTAAATTATTTATTAAATACTAACTACGGAGATTCCGTTCAAATTAATAATCTCTATCAAAATTTTCAAACTATTAATGAATATGATTCTACAATAAATAGACAAAATATTTTTTTAGGCATACTATCCGAAAAACTAGAAAAACCGAAAATTGAATCGATTAATTATTTAAAAAAATACATTGATTTTTTTCCAGACGATAAAAAAGGATTTTTATATCTTGGAAATATATTTTTAGAATTAGAGGATTATTTATCTGCGATGCACTATTATCACAGATTATTAATCATAGATGCGGAAAACTTTGATGCAAATTATAATTTAGGATATTTATTAGTTAAATTAAAAGATTATGAAAATGCAATCACTATGCTTAATAAAGCATATGAATTAGATACAAATCATTTTGAATCAAAACATTTCCTTGGATATTCTTATTATCAATTAGGGGAATATAAAAAATCAATTAATGAATTAACTCAGGCTCTTTTATTAAACTCTAAAGATCCAAAGACTTACTACTATTTAGGTAAATCATACATAGCGATAGATAAAAAAAAGCAGGCATTGGAGTCATTAAATATGTCCATAAAATTAGATCCATTTAATGGCTATGCACACTTCGAACTGGGTAAAATATATGAACAAATATTAAAAATAAATTTAGCTATTGATGAATATAGATTGGCTTATAAATATATTGATAATCATGAACTTAATTATCGATATGGTAAAATACTTTTTAAGGAACAAGAATTTCGCAAGGCATTGCTACCACTGAGAAAATTTATTATATATGAACCAAGTAATGTTGAAATATTAGAATTACTTGGAACAATTTTCTTAAACGAAAAAAGATTTACTGAGTCAATTGATACATATAATAGATTAATAGAAAAATTTCCTGATAATGAAACATATTACTCTAATATTGCTTTATCTTATTATCAATTAAATAATTTTTCAGCAGCCCAAAAATATTATGAAAAAGTTTTAACTTTTAATGAAGATAATACTGAAATTTTATTTAAGCTAGGCTCTATATCTAATCTTTTATACGAATATAAAAAATCTGAACAATACTTATTAGAGTCCATATATTGCGGCTTCACTTCAAAAGATATTTTATTTGAACTAGGTATAGCTTATGGAGGACAAAAAAAATATCTACAAGCATTATTATCTTTAAAAGAAGCACTAAATTACTCACTCGATGATCCAATTTTACATTACCAACTAGGTATTATATATAACGAAATGGAAATATATGATTTAGCTATTAATGAATTTAAACAGTATGTAAGTAAAATTAATGATGATCCCATTAGTTATAGACTGCTTGCAGATTGCTATTCAAATACAAATCAATTTGAACAATCTATTATTTATTATCGTAAAGCTCTAGAGCTTTATAATTATGAAGATATAAAAACAATATATAATTTAGGATTGTCTTATTTTGAAATTTCAGATAATATCAATGCTGCAAAATATTTCAAATCAATATTAAAAATTAACTATGATTTTTCCAAAGCTCATCATATGCTTGTAAAAACATATCTTAATTTAGGAAGATTTCGTGAAGCAAAAAAAGAGTGTGATATTTTGTTTATGCTAGATACTTCTTTATATAATTCATTAGATTATTGTAAAAATTAATTTTTTTTTATTAAATTAACGACCAGATTATTAACGTCAAATAGGATTTATATGAAAATTTTAATACCACCTAGCGAAGGAAAAGCTAAAATACAAAAACCTCAAGATATTTTGTTTAAAGATACAAATTTTGTTTTTGAAAAGTACGTCAAGCAAGTTGTTAGGCTTTTAAATCTTATCGATAACGAAGATTTACGATCTATTTATGGGACATCTCAAGAAAAATCTGAACTATTTCATAGACAAAACGAAGATATTTTCAAAAGTAGATGTGATTATGCAATAGAACGATATACGGGAGTTGTATATGAACATCTTAAATGGGGAACACTGAGTGATTCAGGTAAAAAATATATGGAAGATCATGTATTAATCTTCAGTGGTTTATTTGGTATGACAACACCGCTTACTTTGATTCCAGATTATAAACTAAAAATGAACGTTTTATCATTGCAATATCATTGGGGTCCTGTATTAACAGACGCTTTAAAAGATGAAGATGTAATATTTGATTTGCTACCTCAAGTTTATAGGAAATCTTATAAACCCGGTAAAAATGTTATAAATGTTGATTTCAAAGTTGAGAAAAAAGGTAAAAAAACTGCAGCTGGTCATTTTGGTAAAGCTGTCAAAGGAAAATTCATAAGATTTCTTGCAGAAAATGCAATTACAGATACAAAAGATTTTTCAGGATTTAAATATGATGGGTTTGAATGGGTAGATAATGACCATTTTGTAAAAGTAATTAATGATTAAAGTTGAAAAATTAATTAAAAACTATGGTGATTTTGAAGCCGTCAAATCAATCGACTTCTCAATTGACCATGGTGAAGTTGTTGGTTTTTTAGGATCAAATGGTGCAGGTAAATCAACAACTTTAAAAATACTTACCGGCTATTTAACCCCTACATCTGGGAATGTATTAATCAACAATCTAAATATCGAAACTCACGCTCATGAAATAAAAAAAATTGTTGGATATTTACCAGAAAGCAATCCCCTATACCATGATATGTTTGTTTACGACCTCTTAAAATTCACAGCAAATACTCGCCAAATTTTTAATAATGACTTTAAAAATGCATTTGAAAAAGTGATCGCTCAATGCGGTTTACAAGATGTTATTCATAAAAAAGTTGGGGAATGTTCTAAGGGTTATAAACAAAGAGTTGGTCTTGCATGTGCAATGATTCACGATCCTAAAATTTTAATATTGGATGAACCAGTAACAGGTCTTGATCCAAATCAAATTATTGAAATTAGAGAATTAATTAAAAATCTAGGGAAAGAAAAACTAGTTTTAATGTCTAGCCATATTCTCCAAGAAATTGAAGCAACTGTTGATAGAATTATTATAATAGATCATGGTAATATTGTTGCTGATGGAACAACTAAAAAATTAATGAATCAATTTATGGGCAATGTAAAATTAACTTTAGAAATAGTTGGATTTACAGATACTAAGCTAGAAGATTTCAAAAAAAAGTTCGGAAAAATGAAAATCAAGAAGCTAAAGGATATGCATAAAATCATTGTTGAATACAAAAAGAAAGATGATCCAAGGTTAGAAATATTTAGCTTTATGGTAAAAAATAAATTATCTATGCTCCAAATGAACCCTGAAACAGCAAACTTAGAGGATATTTTCAGAAAGCTAACAAACTAATTATGTTGAAGAGTAATATATATAATATATTTAAAAAAGAATTTGATAGCTATTTTACAAGCCCTATGGCATATATATTTTTGGTTGTATTTTCTTTGGTAAACGGATACTTCTTTTCAAACACATTCTTTTTAATTGGGCAGTCTGACTTAAGAGCTTTATTTAATATAGTTCCAATGGTTTATCTATTTTTTATACCTGCAATAACAATGGGCCTTATTGCAAAAGAGAAAAATTTAGGAACAATGGAGGTAGTAAATACTCTTCCAATTAAAGAACATGAGTTTGTAATAGGAAAATATTTAGCAGCGCTTTCACTAATTGTAATTGGATTACTTTTTACAGTTGTACACTTTCTTACGCTTGTAAGTTTTGGAACTAACATAGATTATGGAGCCTTGTTCACTGGTTATCTTGGTTTGTTTTTTGCTGGTGCTGTTTATGCTGCAATAGGAACATTTGCAAGCAGCTTATTTGATAATCAAGTTGTTGCATTTATAATTGGGGTATTCATTGTACTCATGTTTTTTCTATTTGATAAATTGCTAATATTTGTTCCTGCATTTATGGCTGGATTTATTCAATACCTAAGC